>OFDA01000110.1_pt1 | contig 63767 bp, 77 predicted proteins | sample 1520921 | NCBI WGS metagenome assembly OFDA01 (sample SAMEA2699028, study PRJEB24076) | metagenome
CAGATGGTTCTGTGAATGGGAAGAAGCTTGTACGGAAACGTACCTTTGTTTCATCCCCATACATGTGACGTAAGAAGGACTCTAATGTACCTTTCAAATCAGCAAATGTAATATGCTCGTCAATGATGAGACCTTCCACTTGATGGAATACTGGGGAATGTGTCGCATCATAGTCCCAACGATAAACCTTACCAGGCGCAATCATACGGATTGGGCTGTTTGGCTCATGACGTTGCATTGTACGAGCTTGTACTGGAGATGTATGCGTACGCAATAAGAAGTTTTCTGTAATATAGAAGGAATCTTGCATATCACGGGCAGGATGATCTTTAGGCAAATTTAAGCATTCAAAGTTAAAGTAATCCTGTTCAATTTCTGGCCCCTCTTCAACGGTATACCCCATTTTCATAAAGAAGTCTTCAATCATTTCATTAACCTTAGTTAATGGATGGATATGACCAGATTTTACTGCACGACCAGGCAATGTAATATCGATGCGTTCTTGTTCTAAACGAGCGTTTAACTCTGCCGTTTCCATACGAACTTTAACCGTATCAATTTCGGCTTCTAATGCTTCACGAACAGCATTAACGAGGGCGCCAGCCTTCGGGCGTTCTTCTGGAGATAATTTACCAAGACCTTTTAGTAATGCCGTTACCTCACCTTTTTTACCTAAATATTTAACGCGTATATCTTGCAGTGATTGTATATCTGTCAACCCTTTAATCGCATCAAGAGCTTCAGCCTTAATCCGTTGTAATTCTTCTTTCATTAAAGCATCCTCCTATATTTAAAAGTCTAAACTATATTATACCAAATCAGGGTTGTCTTCTTCAATAAAACGCCATGGTAATTCAGGTAATGGCTTCTCTTCTAGTACAAAAAATGTACCCCGTGCTAAATGAACTAGTTCACCTAATTCATTATAGATACGTGCTGTAGCAACCATGGTTGTTTTACCACTGTGCTCTACATTAGCTACACCACGCAATACGGTACCGCCTTTAACAGCTTTCACATAATTACCATTAAGATCAATGGTGCTCACAGATTTACCCAATGTAAAACATGCCGTCCCCATCACACTATCTGCTAAACCAATACAAACAGCGCCATGCAAGTCCCCTCTAAAATTGCAATACTCTGTGTCATTAGTTTGCAAGGTCATTTCTGCATGACCTGGTTCAACTGCTGTAATTTCAGAATCTTTTACCCAAGAAAATGGATTCTGACCTCGTAATTCGTTGAAATATTCTAACAATGTTGTAGCCATAAGGTTCTCCATTCTATATACGCACCCATAGATTAACTAATCTAAATACTAAGTCTATACAATACCTGTATCAAAATCTCTATAGTTATATACCAAAAATTCAATACAAACATATAAAAATGGTGCGTTACATCATACATATTGTATCATGCAACGCACCATATGCGAATAACTCTATCTATTTATTAGTATGTTCTTAAAATACAAACTTACAATTCAAGACTATTCATAATGTAATGCATCAATTGGATTAAGTTTTGCCGCCTTGCGAGCTGGATAAATACCAAAGATCAAACCAATTGCCATAGAGAAGGCAAAAGACATTACAATAGTTGGTATAGATATAACTGTACTCATGCCCGAAGCCATACCAATTAACTTAGAGGCCCCTATACCGAGTGCAATACCTATGATGCCCCCCATCAGACTGATAACAACAGCCTCGATAAGGAACTGTGTAACGATAACACTATAAGTTGCACCTAAAGCCTTACGCACCCCAATTTCTCTTGTCCGTTCTGTTACTGATACGAGCATAATATTCATAATGCCGATACCACCAACAACGAGAGAGATAGCAGCTACAGCGCCAAGGAATAATGTTAATGTTCCTGTAGTTTCCTCCATAGTTTCCATGATGGAGTTCATGTTCTGAATATTGAAATCATCTAGATTAGTATCCTTGATTCCATGACGTACGCGCAATAGGTTTTCAATATCGGATTGTAAACGATCGATACCGTTTTCATCCTTACCTACTACGTAGATCATTCGAAGATAATCAACACCTTCTACCCGTTCCATGGCTGTAGTATACGGGATAACAACCATATCATCTTGGTCATTACCCATAGCACCACTGCCCTTACTATTAAGGACACCAATGATATGGAACGGAATGTTTTTAACACGAATTTCTGCACCTACTGGATCTTCATCACCAAATAGATTTTTAACAACTGTTTTACCTACTACTGCGACGCGTTCACGATTCTGTACATTCTTTTCAGATAAGAAGCGACCAGATTTCATAGACCAATTGTTTACATCTAAATAGTTATAACTAACACCAGATACTGAAGTAGTCCAGTTCTTATTTTGATAAATTACTACATACGAACCATTTGTCATCGGACTGGCAGCTTTTACACCATCTAGTTTTGCAATCGCTTCGTAATCAGAAACCTTTAAAGACTTCATAGAACCTGCAGAAGGTCGAACCCCTGGTGTGCGTGGTGCCCCAGGCATAACCATCAATAGATTAGATCCTAAGCTAGAGATGGAGTTTTGAATATCTTGCTTTACACCATTACCAATAGATACTAAGGCAATTACGGCTGCTACACCAATGATGATACCTAACATGGTTAAAATGGATCGCATTTTATTAGCAATGAGAGATGCCCATGCCATTAAGAAACTCTCTTTATACATGTGACACCTCCTGTACAGGCGTCATGTTGAGATTTTGAGAATCCTCTACAATCAAACCATCACGCAATACTACATTACGACTTGCATAGGTTGCAATTTCAGGTTCATGAGTAACGAGGATAATTGTACGCCCTTCATCATAGAGACCTCTAAAGATATTCATAACATCAATAGTCGACTTGGAGTCAAGGTTGCCTGTCGGTTCATCGGCCATGATGATAGCAGGATTATTCGCTAACGCGCGAGCTATGGCTACACGTTGACGCTGACCACCAGATAACTCAGATGGCAAGTGATCCATACGATCCCCAAGGCCAACAGAGGATAACAATGCAGCGGCACGTTCATTACGTGACTTTTTATCCATCCCTGCATAAATCATAGGGAGCGCCACATTCTCTAAAGCTGTCAATTTTGTTAATAAGTTAAAACTTTGGAATACAAAACCTATTTGTTTGTTTCGTACAAAGGCCAATTCATCGTCGGATAAGGTTGCAACCTCATCGCCATTTAGGCGGTATGAACCTGTTGTTGGTCTATCTAAACAACCAAGTATGTTCATAAAGGTAGATTTACCAGAACCAGATGGACCCATAATAGACACAAATTCGCCTTTGTTGACCTGTAAATCGATGCCATGCAGAACAGGCACCGATAATTTACCATTTACATAGGTCTTCGTAATCCCTTGTATATCGATTACTGCTTGATTCATATTCACCTACTATTAGAACGGTCCACGGCTATTATTCTTAGGTGCTGTTACATCACCACTGACGATGATTTCATCACCTTCAGATAAACCTTTTAGAATTTGTACATTAGTATCACCAGTTACACCTGTAGAAACAGCTGTACGTACTGGTTGACCATCTTTAATAACATATACATATTCCCCTTGCTTATCTGTACGCACTGCAGTAAGAGGTACTACCAATGTATTTTTAATATCTTCGCCAAAGATAGTTGCGCGAGCTGTCATAGAAGGCAAGAAATTATTAGAAATATTTTCTGGAATTTGTACCTTAACAGTATAGTACACAACGCTATTGCTTGTAGCGCCCATATTGCCTTTTGTACCTTTTGCAATTTCAGACACGTAACCTGTAAAAGTCTCACCTGGCTTAGAATCTACAGTAAATTCTACCTTAGCGCCCTGTTTAATACTACCGATATCTGTTTCATCTACAGTTAGGTAAATTTCTAAATCACTTAAATCTGCAATCGTAGCGATAATCATTTGTGTAGAAATACCGGTACTGATGGTTTGACCAGCTTTCAACGGTGTACCAATAACAGTACCAGACATTGGCGCCGTAATAGTAGCATCATTTAAATCTGCTGCTGCACGGTCATACGTAGATTTTGCCCGTTCATAAGATGTTACAGAATCATCATAGGTTTGTTGAGCAATGGCATTTTGATCGGCTAATGCTTTATAGCGGTTCATATCAAGTTCCGCCTTAGATAATGCAGCACGAGCATCATCTGCAGAGGCTTGTAATTGACGTGTATCAATATAGGCAATCACTTGACCAGCTGTAACTTGATCATTCTCTTTAACTAAAACTTTTTCAAGTTTACCAGCCACATTCGTAGAAACGTCTACATAATTAACAGGGTTAATAGTACCTGTAGCACTAATACTTGTTTTTACATCACCCTTTTCTACCTTGCCAGTAGTATATAAGTTTTGTGTTTGCTTAGAACCTTCACTATGCATGTAGTAGTATGTACCACCACCAAGAACACAAAGAACAACAGCACCAGCAATAATGCGTTTACGATGCTTTTGTAAGAATTCTTTCATTATAATCTCCTTATAAAAAGATGAAGATATTGCCAATAAAGTATCTATTTATGATGATACTATTAGTATTTTTAAATTATACAGCACCAATTACTTTTATGCAATATAATTTCATTAATGAATAAATGATGATAAAAAGAAAATGACCCTTTCGGGTCATTAGATAATATCAACTGCTTAAGATTGATAAAAGTGTATAGTCCTTATCATTGATAGGGAAATTAAGACTTTCAGCCTCTTGATAGGAAATAGGACGAATATGACCATCTATATAGCCCAATAATCGATTATCTGTACCATTCATCAATAACTCAATACAGGTTTCACTCATACGAGCCGCTAAAATAGCATCAAATGCAGATGGACCGCCACCGCGTTGTAAATAACCCAATACGGTCAAGCTCGGATCAAATTCCGTATGTTCCTTAATATAGGATTTAACTTCCCCACTATTATAAGCACCTTCTGCAACGAGTATCACACTATATTCTTTACCACGAATCTGTGTCTCCTTCAAATGGCGACACACCTCATGTAAGGGCATAGGATTTTCAGGAACGAGTACAATTTCTGCACCACATGCTAGACCAGCTTTAAGCGCAATATGACCGGCCTTACGTCCCATTACTTCGACAATGGCTACTCGTTCATGTGAATTAGAAGTATCACGAATTCTACCAACCGCATCAACCACAGTATTGAGCGCCGTATCAAAGCCTATAGTATATTGAGTACCACCCATATCATTATCTATGGTGCAAGGAATAGTCATTGTGGACATACCTAGTTTCGCTAAACTCGTAGCGCCTCGCATAGATCCATCACCACCGATAACAATAAGGTGATCAATACTATGAGACTTCAATATATCATAGGCCTTTTTTTGAACATCCTCATTTTGGAACTCTGGAAAACGAGCTGTTTTTAGCATCGTTCCACCTTGAGTAATAATGCCTCCTACAGAGCGGTTTGATAAAGGAATAAATTGCTCTTCCATAATGCCTAAATAGCCACGTTCAACGCCAAACACTTCAAAACCTTCATGTATTGCTTTTCTAGTTAGCGCTCTGATGGCGGCGTTCATGCCAGGTGCGTCTCCGCCGCTTGTTAGTATTGCGATTCTTCTCATATCCATTACCCCCTTGTGGTGCATGTTGTTTGGATATAGCTTCTGACTTACGTCCTTTACCTGTCTGATTAGATGTCTTCTGTTTACGACGTTTATCACAGCAAGATATATTAGGTCCTACCTTATTAGATCCTACCTTATTAGAACCTAATGTTTGAGAAGTTCGTTTATGAGCTTCTATTTTCTTAGGTATTCTACTATCATTTGTATTTCTAGTAACAGAATTATTTAGTTTTAGTTCTTGAGATGATTCTTTATCATCTCCATTGTTCATATCATTGGGTTGACGTCTTGCTTTAAATTGCACGCCTGAAGCAACTAATTCATCTTCAATACGTTGCATAAAATCATAGGTCCGACCATTTGTTGTATCTAGTACAAAATCACACTGCTTATATACTGGTTTCCAGGATTGTATCATAGCGTGTACAAAAGCATGTACATTATTGTAATCCATAGTTGGCCGTTTCCCGATCCGGCGATTTACACGGCTCACAATACGAAATTGTGCAGCGCGAATACCAATAATATATGAGTATTTTTTTAATACTTTTAACGTACGATGTTCAATCGGAAAATTACCACCTACAGATATAACCGCTTCATGGTATAAGCATACCTTTTTAAGTACATCCATTTCAGCACGACGGAATGCTTTTTCTCCAATTTTCTTGAATATTTCAGCAATAGGCAACCCAAAACGACCTTCTAATACGCGATCAGTATCTACAAATTGCCATCCCTTGCGTTCTGCAAGATTACGACCGAAATGACTTTTGCCACTTCCCATAGAACCGATGAGCATAATATTGCGTTTTATTATCATCTATTTATGTGCCCCTTATTATTTCATATCCTTCATTGTACTATAAAATGCTACAAAAACAAAGACAGACTATAGATTAACTCTCTATAATCTGTCTCTATTAGTATTAGTATTACTAAAAATAATTTATATGTTAAGACCTCATAGTTGGTTTCACTGCACAATGTACATATACTACATTGCCTTTCCGTTCTATGTCCTCTATTTCTATACGGCGTGAAGGTTCTTTCTCATCAACAGTATTAATCCAGTTTATAAGTCGTTCTGTACTCCCTAATACAGTTAACTCTAATACACCTTCATGCTCATCAGTACTAACAATCATTAATGGTTCTCCTTGCAAAGAATCAAAAATACTTGTATTAGAACTCGTGTTAGATACCTTATTTTGCGTAAATGACTCTAACAATTTGGCTTCCTTAGATACAATATAATCTGACTCAGCATGCATTTTAATAACATAGTTTTCTTGTCGCTCTTTCAATTGAGTAACTTTCTGATTTAAACTAATAAATCCATATAGTGAACTACTAATGATGATGCTCCACACTATTACGATCATTAGTATTTTCTCTACTGGATGTGTTGTGCTCTCCTTTAGATCCTTCCACATGGAATGTATATATACCTTTATCTGCTTTAACTGTTCCATGACACTCCATTCCTATTAGTCTGTGTTGAAGACTAGCTATAAACTTACGACACGCATCATCAGTAACACCTATACCATCCACACTAATCTGTCCATCTTTTATATGGAGGTGCTGTAAACTAATACCTTGCTCCATAGCTATATCAATGACATATAGGACTATAGTATTTTGAATCATAGATGATGTATTATTTTTTGAACTATTCTTGAGAATTTGATCTTTAACAGCTATTATATCTGCATACTGTTTCCCTATAGACTGATACTGTGGATTTTGTAATAGACTCAATAGTTCTGATTTTTCAGCTTTATAATGTTCGTAACTAGACCAGCAATAACCTAGAGATAATAATCCTACTATTCCGTATATAATACTCATTCCATATAGATAATATCGATATCTGTGCCATATACCATGCCAATATAACGAACGAGGCATTAAATTAATGTGTCTATCCTTACCAGCCCAAGCCAATCCATTTAAGCCCCCTTGCTGCCATACCAATGGCCATATCCCAATCTAGTTGGCCTTGATTACACCGATTACGACCACGACCTAAAAATAGTAGAGGAATATACTCCGTCTCTCCATATATAGAAATAATAGCTTCCATATCCTTTCGTTCCTCTTCAGTTAACTGTTCTAAACCATACAGCTTAATGCCTTGTATTTCATCTACGCCAAACTCCTGCAATCTAGCCTCAAGCTGTTCTATCCCTTCTGATACATCGGTACTAGTAATTGGAATTCTACATTCTTGAATACATATATCGTTCCACCATAGCCATAAGTGTAAATTACCCTTTTCAACAACGCCTGTTACAGTCCCACTACGCCGCATCAAACTGTAACAAATAGGGATAGGCCAAAAATCGATTACATCTACTGGAGCATAAGTGTCTCGTATTCCTTGTTTTAACAGTTCTAATGAATGACGCTCTACAGCTACCATAAACATATGATAATTATGTCTTGGATATTCTCGACGACACGCATCCATTTGGAAGCTATCTCCATCAAAGTTAAAGTAATCCTCTACATTCCACTTGATAAATTCTTTCATATCAAAATCGTGAGGATCATAAGGTGCCACATGCATTTGTGTATCAATATTTGCCACAATGCTGTAGGCACCATCATCTAAATCATACATTTCAATAAATTTTCGAATATCCTCATCAATAGGTGCACTGCGTTTCATTTCTAGTGCATCGGTAATGACCATAGTTTTATTTTCTACATGAGCTGTAACACATACAATATGTTCATCTGTAATGCATACTCCAGTATGTATTTTCTTTTTTCGTTTCATAGATTCACCTCAATATGGTTTCACCTTTATAACATGCATATTATTATCCTTATCTACCGTCACATACATATGTACTCGACTAACAATTTTGTGACGCTTCAATTTCCCATAACTCATAACATGACGAGGGTTTTCTGATACTGAGTCAGCTTCAATCGTTATTTCCACGTCCGCATCATCAGCTACTATTAGCTTTTGCTGAAAGTCCCATGTATTACCCGCTCTACAGTAGCCTACAAACCAATGTGCTCCACTTTGAGCTGCATAGTGTGCCTCTTCTAAATGCAATTCATCTATTGCATTACCATCACAAATTTGACCAATACGCAGCCCCATAAAGGCTAACAATAATAAAAAAGACATTGTAAGTATCGCTACATATGTAATGAATCCAGCATTATGGGCTCCCATGTTCATGACTCGGTTCCTCATGATATTTATACCAATCATATATACTACTTTGACCTATAGCAACTTCATATATAGCTAATCCTCCATATCCAGCAGTATATTGCTTATCACCAGTAAATCGATTTGTAATATACCAACGCATGTGGACAGTTTCACTTTCATCTATACTAAATGGATGCTCTTGTGTATACCCCACATTTCGCTTATCTTTTGTACCTATAATGCGGCTACCACTAACCGGCTGCAAGCTGCCATCCGTAAGTTTTCTATACAGCGCATGGCGTTGTACAGTTAATGTAGTCCGTTTAGTATCGTGAACATATAAAGTCTTATTTCTATCCTCTACAGTTACCTGTACAGGATTCCATATAATTTGAGCTACAACCATACGTCTTGTATACCGGCCATCCTCCATCATCGCAACACTATCTATTAATTTTGCATTCCACATAACTCCGTAAAAAACTATCCCTAATAATAAGGTTAGAACAATAGTAGAAATAGTTATACTCATAAGTGTGGAATACAAAATAAAACCACTTTGTTTATCATGAGTACTCAACGTATTTCCTCCAAAACGAGAGATAAGCTATACACAATAGTTTCATTATCTATGGCCTGTACAGTTAATCGTTGTAGGGCAATGCCATTTTCTACGGTAGGTTCTATGTGTGTTTTATAAGTAATAGATTCCCTAGGGCTCATAATAAATTGAGAGTTATGAATCCCTTCTTGAATGTGACCTGTTTTGTAATACTGGGACTTACTTTCCTCTAAATATGTTACAGTATCTTGTACTATATGATCCCAATAATAAGCCTTATAAATTGTCAAGGTAGCCATCCAAAATACAGATAGTATAACAGGCAATATAAACATAATAATGGCTGTTGATACTAAGGCATCTCCATACATAAATCCCTTAGTGTACTTCTTCCCATCGAATACGTCCCGTCTGCACAGATATCCATATACGATTTCTCTCACCACTTTCTCGATCCCGTAAAATAAGTTCCGTTCCATCATAAGGTAAACCTAGAGAAGAAAAAGAGATAATCGTTAAAGGTTGTACGTTTTCAATCCCTGTAGGTAACGATATATCGACTGTATGATGATGCGCATCCTCCTCTAAGGTATAGCTATCTTTATTTAATATAAATAACATGCGCCCTTTCCCATTCGACTTATGACCAAGCATAGACCAAAGTTGAACCTTTTTTAACATATATACCACTTCTTGAGTACTTCCATTTAAGGTATAACGACTGGGCGTCGTAACAATAGGCAAAGACAGAGAAATCAAAAGTAAAAATAAACTAATAGCAATAATCCACTCGGCTAACAAAGAGCCAAACTGATGATGTATAGGTTGTGCCTTAACCATTGATATAACACCTCCATGTAGGATCCGCCATGTAAGGCACACCAACCACCAAAGCATAGAAAGGGACCAAATGGAATATATCGATTACGATAGCTCGTTAGTAAGAGATAGAGAGAACCAACGCAAAAGGCTACGTAAAAAAAGCATATAATCTCCCAGGGCGTAAGCCACATGGAAATAGCAGAAAACCATTTCACATCGCCTAGTCCAAAGCCTTTATGACTAATAAGACGAAGTCCATATGTAATAGTACCTACAGTCATAACACTTATAATCGTTATAAGCATAGACTTATCATTTAGAAAGCTATACAAAATGCCACCTATAACAAGCACTAAGGCCCCTTCATCAGGTAATATATAGTAATGCATATCGATGGTAGCACCTGCTATGATGATGAGTGAAAACACAGCATACAAAGCAACGTGAATAAAGGATATTACCTGAGATGAAACTATAATAGGTAGTACTATGGATGCTATATACACGATCAGTGCTATAACATAATGAGTCCCTTTCATACCTTGTCCTTCCATACAATCAACTATAGATATGTAAATCTAACGATTGATATAACTACATATACATGAAAACCTAAATCTACATTCCTATCATTAATACATGCACATTAAACATTAAATATTAAATATTAAATACTAAATACTAAATACTAAATACTAGTTACTTGATACTAATATTAGATGCTAGATGTTAAATTCTAGATATAAGTTACGTTAAGGTGCATCAGGTGCTTTAACTACAACTGCTTTTGCCGTACCGCCATTAACCACTTCATAAGTAATGGTATATTCCTTATCCTTTGCAGTCTTAACATGTTCTGTCAGATAACCTTCTTTATATAGATTTTCTACAGTTGGTGGTGTATCTACATTCTTATCGATCATAAAAGGTTATATCGCTTAATTTTATTTCAAATTTCAAAATACGTTGTAATAATCAAAGTTTTATATCGTGATTTATTAAAACCACTTACACAAAACACAATATTTAAAATTCATTTTTTGACGAATTTTTGACGGACACAAAAAAAGAGGGTAGCAATTACGCTACCCTCAATTTGTTTTATTTATCTAATTCTACTAAGCGGTGCAATTCACCATTAACAAACCACATTTCACAACGCACGTTGTTTTGGTCAACCAAAGTTGCCATGTATAACCCATCTTTGTTTGGTTGAATATCTTCTGCGAATTGATGTGTTTTTCCCTCGAATGTAAATACTTGTGCCATAATGCTTTCCTTTTAATCAATATATCCTAACTGTCAACTAACAGTTGATTGTTGCAAGCCGTGCAACTCGGAGATAGATTAGATCACCATGCCTTTACTGTATAAAGTACACTACCACCTTTGAATTGTGTTCCCTCAAAATGTCCTAGCATTTCAACTCTACCAGCTTGATAGCCAATAGTTTCATACACTTTCTTATCAATCACAGTAACACCAGCTTTTATTTTATGTTCTTTATTTAGATTAATCTTATATATATCTACTTTTTGTTCGTCTGTGTTCGCCACTACTGCGGTTCTATCAGATTTTTCTGTTGCTGCTTTAGGTAAATTAGGGTTGCTATGTGCAATATCCTGTTTAACCTTTTCTGCAGCTTTTTCTACAGTAGGTGCTTGTGTGTAATAAGTCGCTACTGGTTGAGTTCTTTCCTTAATGGAAATAACTTCTTGTGCTTGTTGTTCTGTTACATGAATAGCCTTTGATAATTCTATAGGTGATTTAGCTTGTTGTTGTGTAATTACAACAGGCTTTTCAATCTGTTTTTGTTTATACAGATGATAGCACCCCATACACACTAATATAAATATAAACATCGGAATTAGCACCTGTGCGGTGCGTTTATGTGCTTTGATATAAGTTAGTACCTTACGTAGATAAAACATTCACCTATGCCCCCTCTACCTCTTCCATTAGCATTTTTAACGCTTTGAATTTCTCATCGGAAAATCTATTGTTTAGGCTATCCCTTAATGCACTACTATTCCATTCAAGGCTCATGCACGTATCATAGATGCCAGCGATAAGGTCATAATCAAAACGCTTATCATCGATGTAGGATAGGTTAGGCAATTCAATATTCAATGCTTTTTCCATTAGCTTCAATGCATCATTAAACATATTAACGATTTCACCAGTACCATACTGTACCGCTCTACTCCACACTACATCCTTTAATGCATCAGAATGTTTATCTACGTTGAATAGATTTTGTTTAAGATACTCACACGCTACATCATAATATGCGGACTTGATGTAATCGTGTTGCATCTTTTCAAAGCCTACCGCATCAAGTGTACCTAATTCTTGCCACTTAGCAATAAAGCCATCAGAATTGATTTCACCGCTATCAATTAATGCCCTAGCATAATCTGTGTAAAAACCACCTTGTTTTAAACCCCATCCAAGAAATGCATCAACACTACCACAATTACTTGCTAGTTGATATGTACCATAAGAGATACCGCCAGCATCATTGATACCACTAGATACACACGCTGGATCACCATTACTTTCATATTCAGCACTTAACTGTCCTAATTCAGCCATTGTAATTACTCCTTTTCTTTGTCATTGCTGCCCCCATTCATATATTGGGAACGCTTAACACCACCAGTAGCACCGATATAACCACCTAACACACCAACTATTACACTTGCCAAGTCTTTTTGTTCTAAGTAAATAGTCATGATTAATGCGGCTGCAAGTGCTACTAAGGTTATAGTGTCCTCATAATTAATTTTCATTTAATCGCATCCTTTATTGATTTTACGAACGCTATCAACTCTTTAACCAAACTCATCGCACGTTTAAACCATGCACTTTCTACAAATTCAAGTTCAATCATATTCTCTACAATAGATGCTAACTCAACCATAATAGGTACTAGATACATCAATGTAGATAGAAACACATCAATGCGACCTAACATAGGAATATCCACATCAGGCAAGGTTAAGAGAATGAAAGATAAGAGGAATAACCACGGATAAGATTTAACTAATTTCTTAGTCATATCCGCTCGTAGTTTTCCGCTTACAAGAAATCTGCGTTGGTGTCCATCAACTTCAACACTCGCCCAACCTCGCCATATAATCGCAAGGAACATATTCTTGAATGTGATTTCCCTATTAGTAGCTAAATTAAAATTGCGTGCCTCGACTAAGACACGCAACAATGTATCAACGAAAACCAATACAACACTTGTAAATATGGCTAGTGATATTCTCACCGCCTCACTCACACTAAAAACCTCTACCATAAATGGTGGAAGAAAAACTTCAATCATACTTACTCTCCAATTCGTTCGATTTTTATAGTAAATTTATCATTTTTTATCCAAAAATCACCACTCCACCCATTAATATTAAAGTATGCTTTCATAATAGGTGGGCGCAAATTTTCAGCCCTCACATTTACCTCAATATCCATTGATGTATTAATTGTAAAATCATTAACGTGTTCAGCATTATAAACAGTCGCTCTATACCGACCCTTAGGCAAGTATACAAACATTTTTTCTGTACCCCTAATATCCGTAGGGTACTTTTGCCAATTCCAAGTAGTAAATGACACAGGGTTAGTTTGAACATACCTCTTGCTACCATTTGATATACGTTGCACAGCAAGGGCGGTTTTATCCGCCCCCAATCGTGCATAATATGTTTTTCCATTAATAACTATTGGTAGTCGATTTTCGCCTACATCACGCAAGTTATCAGTTAGTCCAAAGGTTAGTGTATCGTTACCTTTTTTAATGTTTAAACTAGGCATTATTCAACATACACCTCGTTTCCACCATTAGCACTCCACAATTTCAATCGGCTATTTAATGATGTTTGTACTCTCCCCCAAGATTTCCATTTATCAGCCATAAACATTCTGTGGTATGTTTCACCATTGAACGCATGGAATGTTTGGTCAATCATCTTACCTTTTCCAAAGTTCATGACAATTAGCATACCTTGTTTGTGGCTACGTGGTGGGTTATTAGCACCACCATCAAAGTTGATTTCTATCGCCCCTTGCTCTGTAAACGTGTTCCAATCTGTCGCTGCATCAACTTTAGAGTATGGAAAACCTAACTGGTCTACCTCTGTTTTCTTAACAAAGTTATCGTCTACATCCTTTTTCTTATAAATAGCCGTTCCGTAATGTTTGGTGGTAAGTACTGTGAAACTATCTGTACCATCATAGTGTTTAAATTCTTTACCTTTAATAAACGTATTAACGGAGTTATCGCCAAGTTCTACGTTGCCAGCTGTGGACACTTTAGCCATACCAACACCATGTCCATCAGGTTTATACCCCTCGATTAAAATGTTATTAGCCATTTTAAGTGCGCCATTTAATGTACCGCCTGTTAGTTTAAGGTAATCAAGCGTTGCCAATCGTGCAGTATTGATAGAGTTTTGATAGTCTTTGTTTGGATCACCAACATAAATATCAACTTGGTGTCGCTTATTAGGTTTTTCTGTTAAAACTGCAAAATAAAATTTGCCGTTGTAATAAGCTATATCTTCGATTTCAGTAGTTCTATTGATTTCAATAATCTGTTTAACTGTGCCAAATGGTGTACATTCTACCAAGCTACCAAGAGTTGCACTCATGATGCAGCCGTTTAACATGAAAGCACCATTGTTATTGAAATCATCATATTCATAATCGACTTGATATGTTTTTAATTTCTTAAAATCATCGTTGTATAAATTGATTTCACGTAAGCGCTGTTGACCGCTAATAGGTACGATGCTTACATAAGTCCGTGTGATTGGGTCATAACCAATATTAAATACACGTTCATTCAATGTGATAGTGCGTTCATATTGCATTGTGTCAGCATTAAGTACTGTTAGGTTATTACCATTTTTCAAACCATTAGCAAGATAAATCTTGTTGGTATATTTGTTGTAGCACATAGTATTACAATGCCCCATCTTATCAGGGTCATTGAATTTATAAGTACCTACAATCTCAAATGTGGATGAATTGAGTTCATAGAATATTTGGTTGTTACCATCACCACTAATACAAGCTAACACGAATACATTCTTTTTATCGTTGTAGGTAAAACCTTGACATTGGTTGACCTCATCGCCGTATTGAATATTTTTCACAAAGGCAATATTAGATGAACCTTTAAGCATTGGTGTTTCAGTAGGATAGAATGGTTTTACATTGCTATACGTACCCATATCCATGACACTATCAACAGTATTGAAAGTTAGATGTTCATTAATTTTGTAGATGCCATTAGGTACTAACAATATCTTATTTTTAAGATTATCGTTAGCACGTTTAAATGCTGCGGTATCATCAGCTACACCATCACCAACTGCCCCAAAGTCTTTTACAGATACAATGCCATACAAACTATCCTTAGGAATAAACTTTGTATCGGCTTCGGTTTTTGTAATTAAACCACCGCCATTAGGCAATGCAATTTGTTCCGCTTTACTGGCTGCCATTTCTGCACGTTTCGCCGCATCTGTTGCCTTAATTGCGTTACTTGCGATTGATGTTTGTTTATTATCAATGTCTGTTTTTAACGTGCGTGCTTGACTAACTAACTCATTAATATCTCGTTTATCAACAGTTGTTTGTCCAGCATAAGCCTTAGCATCTCTAACTAATCGTTCAGCAGTAGCAACATTCGTAGAGGTTGTATCAAGTGCCGTATTAGCCGATGCCAATTTATCATCAACAGTCGATGCTATCGTTTTGATTTCTTCGCCCAATCGGTTGATTATATCTGCATTAGCATTAATCTTATCGGACTTTTCGGAAATTACATTCATAGCATTAATGGCATCATTAGCAGCCTTTACAGAACGATCAACAATATCTTTTGCAACTTCATTAGCATTCTTATCGCTATCAACTCGAATTTTTAGCGAACGATCTAAATCGGATTTCATTTCTTGCAAGATAAGAATAATCTTATCCGTTGCGTGTTCGATATTCTCGAATGGGTATTCGTCAGGCAAGTCCATATCTTGTGAGATTGGTGTTTTACGCTCCAAGATAACCTTTTGCCCTACGGCTAGTGCATCCCCATTGGCTGGATAAATTACCGATTTGGTGCTTTCGTCATAATCGATATTGCCAACTTGTACCGCCTCCGTACCATCTTCATCAACTATAGTTAATTTAATATCCTCAATTTGGACAAAATCATATGGGAAAATAAACTTCTTATTTCTCCCATCACATTGATACACTACAGATGGTTTTAGTACTTCTGGTGTCAATTTAACATCCCCTTTCAGTTGTATATAAATAGGACTACCCATTATGGATAGTCCTTATTTATCAATGTTTCTTTTTATCTTTTTTAGTTTTTAATCTACGGTCAAATGCAATAGCCATAATTACATCTTCTAGTGCTGCATCAGTATCTGTGAACGCATATTTAGCTAATGTCCATAGTCCATCTGTAACAGTATCACTAAACCCAGTTGCTCTGTTTGCTAACTGACTGAAACTTCTGCCTACATCGATACCATCTTTTTTGTCGCTCATAATTGCGTTGCCTAAATCGTAGAATTTCTCAACGATGCTTAAAGCCATAACGCTATTACCTTTATTAAATACCTTTTCGCCTAGAATGTATTTCATAGCCATATTTGACATATCACGGATGATTGGTACACCCATAGTACCTTGTGAAACTAGCTCTTCAATAAATGACTTAGCTAAATCTTCTGGCTTATCATCATCACCATTCGTCATAGCTTTGTAAGCCATCATTCCTATTGCTGGAGCTACCAATGACCACCATAGCATTTTAACAAACCTTGCATAATCGCCGTTATCTTTCCGTGCATAGTTACCCTCTGTGATGATATTGTACAAGGTGTTAGCGTAGGAATAGAACGGAACGAATAATTGAGTAAATATAGACCGTGAACGTTGAATAGCAGCAGCATCCTTTGTATCACCACTACCAAATATATCTCGGACTGCTCTATCGCCAGCCTCGATAGATTGTTGTTCTATCCATTCAGGACTTACACCCTCTTTACCGATGAGTTCCGCTTGCTTTTGATCATATGCAAACTTCCATACAGGAATGGATAAAGCAAAGTCTGTTTCCGTTAGTAATCTAAACCCCATTTGGTTTATATCATCTCGAACATTTGCAAGTTGTTCTACCTTATAACCACCTACATTTGTATCACCTAAACGTAAGCCTTTACCAGCAATCGATAAACCTTGTTTCAAGTCCTTATCTAAAGTTTGTACACGCTCACGCATGAAGATTGATTGTTTCAATACAAAATCTCTAGTGTTGTTATAAGTTGTAGTCCCATGTCCATAGAACCCTAACCCAGCATGATTAACCGCTCTAATAGTATTGCCTATGCCTATTCGATAAAATGCTACTGGAATATTCAACGCATTCTGCAAGGCAACTGATACACGCCCAACCATAACAGCTGTTGTTGTATTTTTCTTCAATGTAAGAATTAAGCGGTCAATATCGTTTGTTTTAGCTGCCTCATCTTGCCAGTTATCACGAACCCAAGTGCGTAAGAATTGGTAGGTATCAGCGCCAAACTTATCAACGATATAGTTTTGCAATTCTCTATTACTGATTAACTTATTAACATCAGTAACCGCCTTACGCATTGTTACATGGTTAATAGCCTCTGTGATAGCATTAGGAATTACATCAAAATCTAGTAACAATGATTTATCCTTAACTACATCTAAACGTGATTTTGTAGCACTCATACCAGTACCCCAAACCGCATTACTACTAACCATAGTTTTGGCAATATCTTCAACTTGGTTGTCGCTAACAGATGCATTGACTTTAGGGTTATAAACAATAGGGAAATATTGACCCTCAATGTTTCGACCACCGATAGAGAATGATAAACCCTCTACTTTCTTTAATGGGTTTCCGTATAGTTCCTCTTGAACCTTACTACGTTCTTCAAAGAATGAATTGATGTGATCCCATGTGCGTATTACAAACTCCCAGTCTTTATCTGTCATATGTTCTTGGAACGCACGTTCAATATCGACCTCATTTGCCTTTGTAGTTTCCATAACACGTTGTCGGTTGCTTTCAGTACCCCAGTTAAGGGCAATCATGATTAATTGCTCTTTAGTAAGTCCGTACAAGTTACCAACTGTATATAGATGTTCATTACGCATATTGAATAATTCACGATTGGAATATATTCCTACATCTTTTGCCAATCTACGCATAGATACTTCTTTACGTTCATTGAACGCTTGCGTTGCTCGACTGATAGGGTCATAGATGTATTTAACTGCAAAGCCGTTTTTACCGCCACCCATTCGTCTTAGGAATGTTTCAACTTTCATCAAGGCTAGGTGGAAACCATATAGTTTACCGCTTACTGCATCTGTTTTAGTTTGGTTGTTTAAGATGTTAAACACATCACCAGTTGCACCACCAAATGTTTCGGCAGCCTCACCGATGATTTCTTGTACTGCATTTTCAAACGATATACTTTTACCCTCATCATTCAAAATGGTTGTACCCTCATACTCATTTCTGCCGTTTTTATACATCCCAGTCATGAGTTCTTCTAGTGTTTCCAACTCGTTCATTGTGATAGATTTAAATGATTTAGGTGTTTTAGAATAAAACATTTCAGCTATCCAAGGTTCTAATTGAACCATAGATTGTTGATTAAGAATGAGTGCATCCACATCAAGTGCGGATAATACTGTGTTCATATCAAAACCATCAGTAGGTGGTAAGCCGTCATACTTAGTTAAACCCATTTGGTATGCCATGTGGCTATAGAAATAACGCATATTAGGTTCAATAGCAATAGGGTTCTTCGGTCTAGTCATTCGTTGCAACTGTTGTTTCAATTTCAATCGCAACTTCTTGGACTTTTCAAAGTTTTCAAACGCTACTCTTGCTCTTGCTTGTTGTAGCATTTGTTCACGTTTTAACCCAAGTGCTTTATCAACATTACCACTTGCCAATGCTCTATCAGCTTTCTTACCAGCAGTTACCGCTTTATTCTGATACGTTTTAAACTGTACCGCATTAGAAATAGGTAGTTCACCTAATTCTTTTCTTGCTCGGTTCATGTAGTCGGAGATTGTACCAAGTCCAGCACCACGAATAGAACGTACATTATTGATGCGGTCTTGTAACTCATCTTTTAATTGCTCAATACGTTCACTAGCTTTTAATTCTTGCTTTTCGGCTCGTTCTTGTGTGCGTTCTGCTAATCGTTCTTTTTGTTCAATAGCACGATCTAGTTGATTAGTAATAGTTGTTAATCGTTTAGATAACTCACTATTCTTATCTTTTAGTTCGCTCTCACGTTCCTTTGCTTTATCTGTAAGTTCTGCTTTTTCATTGTTCAACTTTTCGATTAAGCGTTCCGCTTTTTCAAGTTCTTTTGTTGTATCAACAAGTGCAGCATCTACCTTTTTCTTATCAGATTTAAGAATATCGTACTTAGTAGGTTTAACCTCTTTTTCGATTTCCATTAATTCTGTATCAATAGTTTCTGCATTAGGGTCTAGCTTACGAATACGTTCCAACAATTCCCAGTTCTTCGCTAGTTCACGATTAGTAGACTTTTGAATAATCTTACTTTCCTCTTCGGTTAATCTCATTTGACCTTGGGTACTAAGCAAGATTTCTTCTGCGATTTGCTCGTTGGTTTTACCTACGTTGTTATCACGCATAAACTCTGCTTTCGCATTGTCCATTTCTTGATTGATAGCATCGTTAAATGTAGCACCAGCTTGTTCTACTTCCGCTCGCTCCAATTCTTCAATAGAGTTGTACTGTGTATCTTTCAACGCACCCTCACCAAACACGTTGTATCGTTGATGCTCTTTGTATATAGGATATTGCTCAATCAATCGTTTTTCGATTTCAATTTGGATAGCATCCTTTTCTTCTTCCCATTCTTTAATTGGTCTATTGTCTAATTCTTTCATGAGTTTTCGCATCACACGTTCTTTTGCTTTTTCCTTAACATCTGCTATGTAAGACTGCATACGTGCTTGGTCTTGCTCGGATAATTGCTTGTAGAGTTCTGTTTTCTCAAACTGTTCAAGTTGTTGTTGCTCTGCGTATGCCTCAATATCCTCTTGGGTTGCGATCATACGTGCCATAATATCTTTAATATCAGTTGGTACTTCACCACCTAATCGTTGAACGCTACGATAAATGTATGTTAGCCATTTGGAGAATTGGCGGAATACTCTTTGCAATGCACTTGTTGGTGCTTCACCACTTCGCAAGTAGCTTTCCCAACCTCGTGCAAATTTCTCATGTGCTTTCGTATTGTCTACGTTTTCACCATCAACCCAACCGCTCCATTCTTTCAACTTGTTCCAATCTGTTACAAGTTGCTCAGGTGCGTTTTCCATAGATGCTAATTTTTGAATATCATCAAAGAATACATGACCCATTTCGTGTAAGAATGTACTTCTATCAGCAGTTTTGAAAATGCTAATGATACGTTCGCCATCGCTCATGATTTCGGTCATGCCATTAACAGATTGGTTGTACTTCTCAATGACTTTAATTGCCTTGTCATCGAACACTACATAACATCGTCCGTCTGTATATCCATCATATGTAATGCCCTTAACACCAGTTGAGTTTAAAAATTCAGATGCACCTTTATCACCGCCAAATGCTTTTGACAATGCAACATAAACATCTCTTCCTGTATATGGTGTTTTTGTAAATGTATCACCGATACTTTCCAAGATTTTATCTTCTTTTATTTTTTCTTTTGCACCCTCAACTTCTTTCTCTTTTTCTAGTGCCGATAACTTTTCATTAATTTCACCGATTAGCTTTTTAGCCATTTCAAATGTATTATCCGCTTTCAACTCGTCAAAGTTATATCCGTACTCAGCAGCAGCTTCTCTAGCGATTTTTTCTTTTATTTTATTTACATTGTTTGTTAGAGCCTCAGATATATATTCCCTATCTTGCTTTGCACTCTGTATTTTGCCTAGTATTTTTTCATACTCTTTATTAACAGGATAAGATGGATGTTCTTTATAGTGAGACAATAAAGCTTTACGTTTATCAATATCTAAATCGTTAACTGCTGATACTATTTTGTTAACAACATCTTTGTTTTGCTCTTTGAAATATTTATCTTCATCAAGCATTGTTTTTTCATCTGGAATTTCAACTTTAAATAATTTTGGGCTCGTAGTTCCTAATCGTTTAGACAATACCTTTTGATAATTCTTAGATACTGATTTTTTCTTAGCAAAATACAATCCCCAACCATGTGCTTGATTCCCCTCACCAGTACCAATAGCACCTAAATCAAATGTGTCAAAATCATGTGGTGAACCATGCCATGCTGATTGATAATATTGATAATTATATTTCTTTCGGAGCTTGTCTAAATCATTTTCGTTTGGTATACTATTAATAATATTAGACCAACTAACACTCATTTGTCCGCTTGATTGGACGTTATTGACTGTTAGTTGGTTTATTTTTTTTGTATTAACATATAACAAATCGCCATTATTTATCGCATTAGAGTACCATGTAGTATTAACTCTAGGGAATATACTTTTAACCCTAGTTTGATAGCTATTTCTTCCGCTTTGAACATCAAAAACCAACGGTACATGAACAAGGTTATTTTGCGTATCTCTTAATTCAACAACGGCAATAATTTCACCTTTTACCGATGCATTAGCAACAGGGTCAAAGTTTTTGAATATTGCAATCGGATTAGATAACGCACCCGGTAACTGTTTCATAACATTTAAGTCAAACTTATGTGCATGCTTAGTGGCAAATACTTTATTAAGCATTTTCGTTGTTATATAAACATCACCAGTTGTAAATTTGTAGTCAGGATCTTTAATTGTGCTAAACACTAAAGGTGCTGACATTATTTTATTTACACCTTGTTTAAGCGTTCCGTTTTGGAAATCGTTTAATATTTTTCCCCATTGAGTTATATCGGCTTGTAATTTTTGATGCATTACCAATTGTTGTGCATACCCTTTTTGTTTTTCTAAAACAGCGTTCATGTTGATACGCACACTATCACGGAAATAATCCATAGCGGTATAACCGCCTTTGCCCATTTGTCGCATATATTGTGCCATTATATCAGCGTGTTGTGCCATCAATAATGCATTTACTTTTGCAGTTTCACGTTGTTTTCTATTCGTGCTTTCGCTAATAGTTTTAACTACTTCGTTGTATACATCATATCCACTTTTAGATAATTGCATCCGTAACGCTATGTCATTATTCGCCAATTCAAAGACTTTATCTTTCATAGCCTCTAAACTTTCGATTTGCATCAACATATGTTCCATATCTGCATAATGTGCATCAGATTGTGCTAATGCATCAGCGTTACCATCAAGGTTAGCAGTTGTAGTTGCTCGGCTATACTCATATGCTGCTCGTCTGCGTTCTGCATTAGTGCGTGGTGCTTTACCGCCATTGTTAGCTTTATAATCAACTAACCATTGTGGTTCAACACCAGTACTTACCGCATCATTGATAGATTTATCCGCATTATCAAAATCACTAGCATAGGTTTCTCTATACTTTTCTTTTAATGTATGCAATAAGTTATTAAAGTTACGTTTAATGTTTGTAGGGTCAGATAATACCTCATTAAGTACTTCACGATCTACATCAGATGCACCATCAAATTCATTACGGATAATATCATCTTTGATACGTTCCGCACGTTTAGAGGTATCATCTTTCAATACAGATTTAGCAACATCTACTTCTTGTTTTGCACGTTCCAAAGTTGCTAATGACATACCGCCACGTGTAAAGTAAGAGGTTTGTTTCAATGCATCTACTGTTTCATCGGATAAGTTCATTGATACTTGTGCATAACTACCAATAGGAATTTCAACAGGTGCATCTGCCTCGATAGCTGCTTTCACTTCTTCTTGTGTTACCAAGCCGTTATCTACCATATCACGAATTGCAAGTTGTCCGTTTTCAGATTGTACCAATTCTGCTACATCTACATATTGAGTTGATACCCCAATCTTATCGCCCTGTGCTTGTACGATTTTGCCGTATAGTTCAGGGTTTTCTTTTGCAATCTTATTGGTTGCACTATCCTTACGAACATTATCCATAATGACTGCACCATTGCGGTTTTGCTCTGCAATGATAGCTGCTTGTTGTTGCTCTGGTGTCAACTTTTGAAAATCACGGAAAGCCTTTGCAGTACGCACACCGCCTACCGCACCACCAATAGCACCAAACCCTATTACCGCTGGCAACGCTTGTTTCATTGCATCTAGCGAACCTATAGCAATATCACCTACGCTATAATAACCCTCTAGGTCATTATCCTTGCGTGTTAGGTTATGTTGCACCTTTTCGTTTACATCTTGCAAGCCCTCTTCGAATAATTCAGGTACACCAGCTTTAATAGAGTTTTTAGCCATCTGTGCAACTGTTGTTCCAATACCTCTATCAAAAGTTGCTGCAACATCTGTTGTGCCATTTGTAATTACTTTTGCCAATGCTGATTTAGGCGCAACATTAGTTATGCTTTTACCGATAGCTTTAGTTGCTACAAATTCGATACCCGCATCAATAGCAGCGTATGACATAGCATACTTTCTAGCCTCTTCATTAGAATATACTTGATTACCATTTGCATCTCGTTTTTGGATGAGTTCAAGGTATTTGTTACCAAAAGACATTTGATACATCTGTTCAGCCATACCAACTTGAACACCAGTACTTAAACCAGCTAATGCAGCTGGAATAGCACCAGCACCACCAGCTGGAGCAGTAGCAATAGCACCAGCCGCTGCACCTAATGCCATACCCTCTGCAGCACGATTAGAACCCATGATAGCTTGTGCAGCCATCATGTATGCTTGACTAGCAGTTGCACCAGCTACTGTTTCCAATACATCGTACTCATCCGCTTTACGATATTTAGATAAGTTAGATTGTAACCGCTCTACCTCATCGTTAAGTTCTTGAATACGTTTAGGGTCAGTAGCAGTTGATAACTCCATACCCACTTTGCCTAGTTTGATTTGGTCGTTAATAGCCCATGTGCTTTGTTGGATGCTATCCCATACACCATACGTATCTTTTACAGATTGTAGGTTTTGAAGAGTAGTGATTGCCTCTGCGGAGTTTTTATAATTGATACCAACCAATTCAGGGTACAACTCATACACTTCATTAAGAGTTTTACCACGATTAATTTGTGCTGCCGCTGCCTCTGCTCGTCTAATACCATCTTGACCGCTTGCCATGATAAGGTCAGGACTAATACCTAGTGCCTCACCACTATCATATGCTGATTGCGCCCAGTCCGCTTTATTCCACAAATAGATTTGCTCTGCACGATGCATTACAGGTTGTAAGATTTCACCAGCTTTATTTACAAAGTTCTCACTCTGTTGCGGTGTAACATCAGTTTGTGTTAATGCGTTCATAGCATTCATATCAACAGTAGCAGTTGATGGGTCTTTTGTTAGCCAATCACTTACACCACTAGCTGCATTGCTAATAGCTTTACCATATGAATTGTCTGTTACTTCTTGTTGAACACCGCCCTCAAATTTTACGTTTGCGTGTGATCTAACACTAAACGTACCATTTGTCGCTTGTTCAGGTGTAATCTTATAATCACTCATTATTGTCCTAACCTTTCAGCTAATTCTGCTGGTGTTATGGTGTATTCCTCGCCTCTAGCATCTTTGTACACATAATATGGTTGTCCATCTGCACCAGTTGTGTTATACAAACCATACATACCTTGTGATGCTAGTTGTGCGTTCGTGTAAGATACTGCAGCGCCTTTACCACCAAATGTGTTTGCTAACTTACCTACACCCCAATATTTACCAGTTTCAGTTGATGCGATTGTTTGTTCTGCCACCGCATCAGCACCCCATTGTGCCATTTGTGCTGGCGATGGGTCATATCCGTTTTTCTCTCTAAACTCTTGTACTTTAGGATAAACTGCAGTTGATACCCCTTGCCATTCAACACCATCTATTTTTCTACCAGCTAAGTTTTCTATGCTACTTTTCATACCAGCCATATCAGGGGAATACTTCCCTGTACCATTTGAATACTCATCAAATTCATGGTTAATATCCGCCAGTTGTGGAGCGGTAAAATACACACCCATTTCTCCTAGGTAACTATTTAAATCGCCCATAGACTTGAATTGTCCATTAGCGATTGCAGCCTTAACCGCTAATACATTTACTGATTTAGCTTGTAATGCTTTTGCAGCTGCCTTATTTACAGAGATTTGTGCTTGGTTTAGTTGACCTTGCATCGCTCTTTGATATTCAGGATGCGTTTCCGCATAATCTTGTCGCATCTTCAATACTTCAACATCAGTTGCACCATTCTTAACCGCTGCTGCTACACGTTGTTCAATCTCTACTTTTTGGTTTTCAAGTATTTGTGCTTTACGTTTAGCCATGACTTGTAAGCGTGTTGCTACGTTACGTTGGATCATATCTTTTCGTTTTTGTGCTTCTGCTGGTGTTTCTTCCCTAGCCTTTTCGCCACCAAACAATTTTGCCTTAACTTCTTGTATATACTGACGAACACTTGGTTCATCGCCGTTACCTTGTGGCGCATCCCATGAATAGTGGTTGCCATCACCATCAATAGCATCAGGCGCTCCATCTCTCCATCTAGCACCATTACCTGGCCCAGCATACCAAGCAGCAAATGCACCCTCAACACCATACTCTTTGGCATACTCACCCAATTTATATGCAGCAACTTTCTTTTGTGCCTCAGGGTCTGTCATGTCCGCACCAGCTATACCAGCTTGTTCACTCCATTCAGGCCAGTTGCTAGGTAATATTTGGAACAGTCCATACGCACCAGTTCTGCCATTAACCGCTCCAGCATCACCGCTACTTTCTTGCCCCATAACTGCAGCCATGAGGTCTTGAACGCTTGCATTTCCACCGCCACTAGCACCAGCGACTTTACCAAAACCACCATTAAACAATTTATCTGTAACTTTGGTTAGTAAGTCAGGGTCATTAGGGTCAAACTCGCCAATGATACTATCGATTTTGCTATCGTCTGATGTGGCTAATACCATTGATGCATTACGCACCTTTTGACGATAACCCATGATTTTTTCTTCATCGATTAAGCCTGACATAGCAACTTGATTGATAATTTTGTTAGCGCCATCTAAATCATCATCAGCCATTTTCTTTTCAATCATGGTTGTAGCAATGTTTTGTTGTGCTTTCTTAACTTGTAAACGGATAGTATTATCATCATAACCAAGGTTAGATAATTGTGCTGCTACACTACCGCTTACTTGTTTCATGGCATCATCGAATGCATCAGGGCTAGCATTTACTACCGCATTATTAGATATGTTTTGCACATTCATATCTAGTGCTTTCATAGCACTATCTTCAAATTGACCTCGTACAAACTTATTGATCGTGTTTGTAGTGTTAGTCATATCATTATCTGCAACTTTATTAAAAGCATTGACCGCATCATTGAATTTAAAGCCATACTTTTCGGATATAACCTGCCTTGCTCGTTTCTCTTGGTTTTGATAATCAAGTGGAATAGTCAAAGCATTTTCGCCCTTTCGGTTCATAGCACCATTATCAGGGTTATATAGCCAATCATTCATCATGGCATTATATTCATTCGTTGCATTTACAACATCGGTCATTTCCTTTTGCTTTTGTATTGTAAGCATTGTGTTACCTAAATCACCAATGGCTTTTGTGAGGTTATCCATGCCTTGTGTGTTACCACCATAAGCCATTTCATTTACGTTAGCTTGTACACCGCCATTAATTGTGTTTAAGCGTTGATTGCTATCATAGCCTATTAACTTCATTAGATCCCCCACCTATTATTTCTGATAGCACCTTTGGTTACGAATTTCATCTTAGGCATACCAGCAGCCTCTAGTGCATCACTAGCTGGTGTGTAATAGTTATTACCAGTACCAACACTCTTGCTAGCATATTGACCTTTAAGACCATAGATACTAGATGCACCACTCAATATCGTACCTAACATTGCCATTCTAGTTTGTTTCTTAGCGTTGCTTGCTGCTGCACGTGCGGTGCTTGCCTCGTTGCGATAGTTCATCCCATTTAGATATTCATTGTAGATACTGTTATTCTTGTTAGTTTCCCAATTCTGAATATCCTTGTTGTATTCGTCATAGCTAGATGCCATGAGTTGTAGAGGTGTACCAGCCATCATTAAGCCACTAGCACCAGTTTCTGCCGTATTCTGCCCTTGGATAAGTCGCATCTTATCGGACATTTTATCTCGTTCTTGCAAGGCTTGGTCTGCAATCTGTTCTTGCTTGCGATCACTTATGCGTGCATTAGCCTCTGCTACCCTTGCTTGTTGATTGTACATTGCAGCTTGCGCCTTACCTTGTTGGTGTTGAGTAAACAACGTACCAACCATGCTTGCTGCGGTTAATGCAATAGGGTTACACATTCGCATCCCCCTTTCTCAATGTGAATAAAACCATATCCCCATCGTTAATATCGTAATGAATAACCGCACCCAAAGACTTTAGCCATCTAATGGTGCGGTGATTTTCTTTATGTATGTAATTAAAAAGTACTTCCCTAGTTTTTAACCATTCTCCAATGATATTTCTACTAACTTTTATAAATTGCTTTTGCAACGTCAAACTACGTTCAAAATCTTTACTCCCCAAAAAGTAAATGCAATGCATACCATTTAATGATGTGTTCGATACCCCATACACACATAATGGCTTATCATTATCAATAACTATACGACTTTGATAATCTTCCCCAAGAATATCCCTTACAAAGTCATTTTCGCCATAGTTTGAATTTTTTCGATTGATATATTTAACCTCTAAGGCATCTATATGTCGCAAGTTGATGTATAACTCACGAATTAAAGAAACGTGCTCAGATGGGCAAATATTACATTCCATGAACATTTGGGAAACCACCGCCAATTTCTACCTCTCTTGTAACCGCTAACAGGTTAAATGGGAAAGGTTTTGAGTGCTTTATGCATATTTCTGTATTTGTATTAACGCTAGTTGCTATCTTAGGTAGTACTATTACAGTATCACCAGTAAATAGCGTTTTAGGTTTTAAGATTAAATCATCTACATCATCAAATGTTTTACCTACACTACCACCATAAGAACGATATAACCGCAACGCAACTCGTGTTATAGTTACCAATCTACATTGCAATGTACCATCGTTTATTTGTTGCTCTACGCTAGGTATTTTGATTTTAGTAGTATAAGGTAACCCAACAGTAATTACATTTGCTTTTCCGTCTAATTTGATAACCCCTGTTGGTGGTACTACCCTAGATGGCATCTGTTGTCCATCAACTACTATGTCTACCATTTGTCCTACTAGGTGAGGTGCGTTGATGTAATCAGTCTTAATTGAATTAGCGACTTTAACATAGCAATCTAGGAACACATCGGAATTATCTTCTGTGTATAGAGGAATACTACGTTCAATGCATTTCACACTTTTATTATTGATAACACGATCTACTACAAAATAAATCGTGTCTTGCTCTCCCTCTGCCACACTCTCTACATATCGGTATTTACCATTTGTTACAAAGTGCGACCAACCATACACCTTTTGTTCAGGTATATAAGTTAAACAGTTGAGTTGTCCATCATCTCGAACGTAGTAAATAATACTGTCAGGGTCTTGTGCATAAGCACTTGTAACCGCTACATGACCTTTAACTAATGTTTTAACAAATAGTGTTAAGTCTTGCCCTGTGTAGTTGTCGCTCTCGTAAGAGTAACCCATATCACGAACAGTACCACCACGCTCTTGAACGAATACACATCGGTTACCGATAAACTGTGGTTCACATTTCAATGCGCCACGTTGTGTTTGTGTTTTCAAATAACAGTTAGTAGGTGTAATAGTCTTACTCCCATCAACTATCCATTCATTACCACTTGTTAAAACAATCAAGTCATTAGCTGGTACAAGGTGTCTAATTTCATACATCTTGCGGTTGATTACTGGTAGTGTGATTGCACTATCATCTGTGATTGTACCGCCTACTTTTTCAACCCCAAAGTTAGGATAATCGCCAGTTCGACTAAACCAAATATAATTAGGCTTGCTATCAGTAGCAGCGACTACAAAGCGGTCTTGATAGAATGTACATAGTTTCGGATAACCTCTACCCCTATTCCAACTGCCTAACTTCCATTGGTGGCTTGGCTCACCCTCTTTAATACCATTCAGAACATTAACCTTTGCGTTCTTAGCATCGGTTACGCTTTTAATCTCAACGATACCATATTGAGTAAACGGCATAATGGATAAGTCGCAATTAACAGAACCACCTTTAATATCGGAGATATATTTAAGCCTTGCTCCAGCCTCTATCTTACCTGTGTCGGTTACGTTGTAATCGTTCTTAGAGGTGTATGTTCTGTAATCTTTCCATGTTTGACCATCATTATTAGAAATTTGTAACTTTACAGTACCTTCCCATGTACCATGTGTTGTGAATTTCCATGATAACTCTGTATCAGTACTATACGCACTAACATTGTAATTGATGTTGTTATATATCTTTTCCGTTTGAAGTGGTACAAGCCCTCGTCTAATTTTTTTCTCTACCACTTCGCCAGCGGACTTAGTGTGTACCGCCTCTATGTAGTAAGCAATCTGGATAACACTACCTACCATGTCTTGTGTGAAGAGGTCTTTTGTGGATGTGATCGTATCGCCATTAACAGTCAATGTGTGTCCATTATCTGTGTTGATTTCATCGTAAGGTTGTTCAGTCAGTTTGTATGCACTCAACCGCCAGTCAGTATCACTATATCGTGATAGCGTTTGAATAGGGTACTTGCCACTACAAATGAACATTACATCGCCACTTTGGATGCAGTTTAATTCGCCTACAACGTCCGCCTCAAATGGTGTTGCTACTTCAACATTTGTATACACACCATTGCGCCATACTCTAACATACCTATCACCAAATTCAAGCATGAATGATTGGTTCTTGTTGGTTGTAAACTCAAACAGTCTAACAGGTTTATCATTGTACTTAGCGTAACCGATAAACTGTGAACCTTGCCTACGTGCTACCGCTCCATAGGGTCTAATAACTGCATTTTCAGCAAGCAGTAATGCACTTTTATATTGTTCTAAGTCAAATCTACTAGATACATCTGGCGATACTTCGCCTGTAGTAAATGCGACTTGTCCGATATACATAGGTTGCATATCACCAACTCCTTGCTTTCAAATAGCTAGATACATAAGGCATATCTAATCTACGTTCTTTTGCACTCATAGATTTTGCCTCTTGTAATGCTGCTTGATATAACTTGTACGATTGGTCGAATAAACCGCTATTGCCTGTTAGTGGCATCGCTAAATCAGATGCCATCTTACACGCCAATGCTTTAACGAATATAGGGTTCATTACATCAGCATCGGTTATATCGTACACATAATCAATATGCATCAATGGTACATCAGATACGATGTACTTTGTATTGTTATCAGTCAAATAAACATCATATTCACGTTGCTTTTCCGCTCGGTATCGTTCACCTTGTGGAATTACCGCAAGGATGCGAACACATTTTTCAGGATATGCATACACATAACCCCAACCATCAATCTTATGTTCAGATAGCACCGCACGTTCACGCTTTCGTGCAAAGTTCCATTCAAACTGTTCTAACAATACTCTACGTGTTAGATCATAATGCAATCTGCATTGTCTAGCAGGTTCTGTTTCTTCCGTCATAGAACGAATGCGACCTGCATTGATAAGAGATAATGCTTGATTACAGATGTCAGTAGGTGTCATTTGTTCCACCTTTCTATAAAAAAAGAGGGGGCAAAATACCCCCTCGTTCAATTATTCAGCAGCTTCTTCCGCTTTTTTACCACGTTTCTTTGGTGTAGCTTCTACAGTTTCTTCCGTAGGTTCTACTTCTGCGACTTCTTCTGCACCAACAGTTTCAAACAAATCTTTGAAGTAGTCTTTATCATATTCGGCTACTTCTTCTTTTGTAAATTCAACTGTTGTTCCCTCTTCAATTAAACCCTTTGTATTGTGATAAAGGGTTACTTTTGCAACGTATTCCATATTATCCACCTTATTTAATGTTAATGCCACTTGTTAAGAATGCGGAGATTTGACCGCCAGTCATGTTATTTGCGTTTACTTTGATATATTTCTTAGCACCATTGGCCAAACGCACTTTGTATTCTGTACCAGCTGGAGCATTAGCAGCCATAGTAATGCCATGTAATAATACCGCATTAGCCATGTTTTCAGTATCAGATGTATACACATTAAATAAAGGTGTGCCTGTTACTGTTTTATCGATGCGAATTACAAGGAATAAGTTAGGGTCTGCATCGCCACCATTACCATTCATCACTACATCGGAGTTAGTGTTTGTTGTAATGTCTTTTTTGAAAAAGAATGTATTTTGAGTATCAATAATCATATATATTTATCCCCCTATTAATTAAGCAGTAACTCGTGCTTCTGTGGAAAGTAATGCATCGATTTTACGAACAGGAATGCCATTAGCACGTGTAACCATTTTTCCCATTTCCATATCTTCTGTGATTGTAGAACCATGTACTTTGTTCTTTTGCAAGCGTAAGAATGTACGCAATTCTTGGTTCATGTACCATACAGGACGGCAGCCTGTGAGAGATTGCATTTTTTCTTCTGCACGGATCATCAAGTTAATCAAGTTAGGACCTGCGGAAATATCTTCTTTAATAGATTTCATATCGATATTAGCGATACGTACTACATAGCGCCAATCACGCACACACAAGCCAATGTTTTGTTCAAAGTGAGTACGATATGCCTCAAACAAAGAACCATCAGGTTTAGTGATTGTAGTTTTACCTTTATCTTCTTGTTGCAAGCCAGCCTCTGTACCACGTGGATAAATACCATGTACAGTAAGAGGACCCCAACCTACAAGCCACATAGATGCAAGGTTTGCAGTACCGCCAGCATCGATAATGTTTTTAGCGCTATCAGCTTTCTTAGGGTCTAATGTATTAAAACGTGCGGATAAGCCAACAAACTTTTCAGGAGTGCTTTCATCACCATAGAAAAGTGTACGTGCGATTTCTTGACCCATAGCCTCAACGAATGCAGCATCTTCTGTAGCACGGAACGCTACAGGGTCATTAGACAATTTAACCAACTTAGCATCTACTTCGGAGTAAGCCTCTAGCATACCGCAAGTATCGGTAATTTGTTTTGTAGTAGATTTAGATGGTTGTACACCGCCATAAAGCATCCGCCATGTAGCATCAGGTAAACCAGTACGTACTGTTGTTTTATTAGATGTACCATCGTTACATTCAATCATTGTCATATCTTGAATGATTTCGTTAGATTGGTTTAATTGTTCAATGATTTGTGCGATTTTTCCGTTAGGATCCATACGCTTTTGCAAATCAATTAAAGTAGGGTTTTGTGTTCCGATTGTAGCCATAAATTATTTTCTCCTTTTATTTGAACATACTCGGATATAAGTTTCTTCTGATTGCATCTTCTGACTGTGTACCGCCAGTTGGTTGACCGCCACCAGCGTTATTATCTTCACCAGCCATACCAGCAATCTGTGCGAATAGTTGGATAATTTCTACACGATTACCTAAGCCATTTTCTGCTAGCAACTCACGGATATTAGGAATTGCCTTTTCTACAACTTCAACACCAGTTGCAGCTTTACCAACTGTTTCATCGTATTTATTACCTAATACCTCTTTGGTGTGTTCTGCGTAGCCTTTATACTGTTCAATCAAAGCATCTTGTCTTTTCTCTTCATAAGCAGTTACAAGGTCAGTAGCATACTTATTACCAAACTTAGCCATCTCGACTGCTTGGTCTTGCGTAGCACCTACGCTATTGAGCAGCTTAGAAAAGTCAGCTGCGATTGTTTGGTCTACTTCGCCACTATCAAAGGCTTGTGTAAAGTCATACACAGTAGGTTCTGTAGGTGGTTCTTGGTTGCCGCTTGTGTCAGTCCCACCACCTAATATTGTGTCTTGGGTATTCGTGTTAGCATCCGTAGTAGGTGTACTACTATCTGCACTCGTTGTGTTATCATTCGTGCCTTGCGTTAAATCTTCTGCCATAGTCATTCACCTTTTTCCTCTAAATTTTTAAATAGTTTTTGTTGATTGATATATTCAAGTTGTGCTTGGTGGTATTTAAGTACACCCTCAACACCATCACCGATAGCACCAAGCATTTGCATATACTTTAGACCTACACTTCTTTTCCCCTCGTTGAAAAAGGTTTCTGAATTGCCAGTAAACGAACGCTTTAGAATGTCCGTATTGTCTAAAAGCCTACAAAAAAACCACCTACCAAGTTCAGTACTTAGTACGTGGTTAAGTGCATCAATATCACGATCACGAATATAATCTTGTTTAGTTTTCATCTACACCCCCATACCCATTAACTGTTGCATTACTGGGTTTCCGTCATTGGCTGCATCTGTTGCTTGTTTAGCTGCTCCAGCCATTTGAGGTGCTAGTTGTGCCATTTGTAACGCTTGTGCTTGTTCTTCTTGCTCTTGTTGTGCTTGTTGTTGTTGCTCCATGATTTGTTGGTACTTATCATTAGAACGAATAACCCTAGCTGGTACACCAAGGTTTACACCATAAATGTCCGCTGCCTCTTCAAAGTTAAACTTCTGAACGATGTTTGCATTACCCTGTGCTAATGACATAATGAATGCATAGTACTGTTCAATATTCACCAAGGATGACATTTTCTGTGCTTGTGCTAGTGGTGAAATGTATTCAATCTTAACATCCATACCATTTAGCATTTCAGCAGTCTGTTCATCAATAGGTGGAAATATTCCAGCCCTATCTAAGATGCCATAAGTACGTTCAATGATTGGGTTTAAAAACTCACTTTGTAAACGTTCAACTACAGGACCTAACTGTTGCATCTTTTCTTGTGTACGTTCCATAACCTCACGTGCGGTCATTTGTCCGCTATCGATGTTATCAAGCATTAAGAATAGGTCAGCACTATAGGCACGTTTTATGCTTTCAGATACGAATTGTATCTTCGCTTGTACATTTGCAACATCAATTCCTACATTGAATATCGGTTCAACCTTACCGCCTGTATCTACTTCCGTTACACCGCCCGGAAATAGATTTACACTACCAATCACATCTGATGTAGCACTCATAGGTGGTTTAATACCTAATTCAATAGCCGTTACTAAGTCTTTTTCAAGCAGTTGTAACATCTGTGCATCTGATTGTGCGAACCATGCACACCCTTTACCATAGCCACTTAGATCATGTGTGGTGTGTCTTGCAATAGGAATAGACCATTCCTCAAAGCCACTATGTCTTAGTACCTCATCGGAGTTACTACCCTCTATCCAATAAATGGATGAGTAAGGCATATTCTTATTACCTAATTTTCCATTGCGGTCTTTATTAGGTGTAACCAACCAACACACAACATGAGTTGTTGCATTACCTTTGCCATCGTCATATTCACGTTTGACTTGTTCAGTACAAGCATCATAACCAAACTCTTCAACAAGCTGGTCTGCAGTCATTCGGTATTTTCTACCAAAAGTGTTTACCTCACCATTACTGCCACACTCTAATGCATATGTACCGATTGGATAAGATGTGAACCTTACACCAAACTTAGGGTCAGGCATGATAGACATAGGTGCTTGTCCAAATGGCAACTCTATATAGGCTTGATGTACTACGTTATAGAAATTAGACTTAGCAAATACTGCATAGAGTATCTCTTCACGTTCATCAAGTACCTTACTAACATCGCTATTAGCTGCTAGGTCAGTATTCTCTAATGTCAGTTTGAACCACTTTCGACTAGGTGGTGTCATGCCACTCATTACACCACTAGCGAATATTTGGCAACTTTCCCAAGCCACACCATTATTAATCTTATCGGTGTAGACTTTCGATTGGTCTTGTTCATCATCAAATAGTCCAAGGAAAGGTAGTTGATAATCTCGAATATCTTTCCACTTAGCAACATACTTTTGACGATTATTGAACATAGCATTAAACTTTGCCTTGATTTTCGTATAATCACGTTTCTTAGGCATCGCATTTGTCGGTTGTCTAGCAAGCGTTGATAGGATAGTTCCTTGCATTATTAACCCCCTAATGTGTTCTTAGTGCCAGTTGTTGCCGTGGATAGAATAGTACTTTCATAACCACGTTTGCCTTTACGCTTTTTAGCGGAATACCATTCTTCACCAGTTGTTGTAGTAGCATCATCTGTTTGTACAGTTGGTGCTGGTGCTGGCATTGGTGTATCAGGCATCTTATTTTTCATGCACATTAAATCACCCCTTATCTTTTAAATGGATCATACTCTGTATTCGCATGACCCCTACTCCCTACATTCACTTTTTTATTGACCCTGAACGCAAAGGTCAAGGCTAATGCATCGCCCTTATTCGGTGATGGTAAGCCACGTTCTTTCATATCCTTTTTACTTTCAAGTTGTATTCGTCCATTCTTATCGATGATAGCCTCAGGACTTGTTATATCGTCATATAAGCCTTGGTCTGTAGGTGGAATTGAACCGCCCTCTTTTAGCCATTCTTTCATCTCGCCCCACATATACGCTCTCATGTTGAGATACATATCATTAGGTGCTTTACCACCAAAGGCAACTAACCGCCATCGTCTACCCATTGATTTGCCTATACTATAAATGCCTGTGCCGTACCCTTGGTCTATGAATACTGCATCTGCTTTATACTCATCTTCAAGTTGTGCGATGAGTTGTGCCATTCGCATATCATCATCATTCTTTTCAATGGTTGCCAAACACTTCATAGAGTAGCCATTACGCATTACTATTTCTAATGTATCGCCACCAGTCCATGCAGGGTCAACACCAATAATCGTTGGTAAGTTATTAAACTGTCCAACTTTGTATACTCGTTTCTGTGCCTCATCTGCTATTTCTGCGGAGATAAACTGTGTATCAGATGCACTAGGGAATAACCCTCTAACACGAACCTTTACAAAGTCGCTATCCTCACCATGAATATCAACCCATTCTTGCAACTTAGCTTTGTTTGAGATTTTAACAGTACGGCTATCAATCTGATATGTAGTCCAGTAATTACGATGCTTTCTGAAACATTCTCTAAACCTACCACTATTACGTGTAGGGTTACCAAACACACACCATATAATCTCTGTTTCCTTATCTGTTAATGCGCCCTCTGTTACTTCCCATATCTTGTCAGATATTGCCGATGCCTCATCGAATATGATGAGTATTCTATTACCTTGATTGTGTAGACCAGCGAATGCCTCTGGGTTACTTTCACTCCATGGAATAGCATCTATCCGCCATGTCTTTTCATACTGTTTATCAGCACTAAACAATGCAGTAGCAGTATAAGTGAATAACTCTTTACCTATAAATAGGTTGTACCATTTATTAAGTTCTGCCCAAGTCTTAGACTTTAACTGTGTATCAGTATTAGCAGTAACTACCCCTCTTGTATTCTCATGTGTAGCAATAGCGAATAATATCAACAATGAAGAAAAGGCGGACTTCCCAATACCATGACCTGATGCAACTGCAATTTGTATTGCCTTAGCTAATGACTTTCCCTTACGTAGTTCTTCGCCTATCTTCTTGAAAGTCTTTACTTGCCATTCATCAGGACCATCAAAGTTTTCTAAAGGTGTACCTTTTTCACCCCAAGGGAATGCAAAATAAACAAAGCCTAATGGATCATGAGTGAACGAACCCAACGCATCAATCAGTTGTACCTTGTTGTACTTCATCAGATTTCACCCTTGCTTGTTTCATCCTATCGGATATATCAATCTCTATTTCTGCATCTAGTTTCACCTTATCGGTAAATAACATATGCCGTTTACCTAAGAGTTCAGCTGCCTTAGTTCTATCTGCTACAGATACATCTAAACCAAATGCATCTTTTTCTTCGCCACACATAACCCTAGTGAGATATTCCAATACTTCATCAGCCGTTGCGATTGTGTTTTTACTACGCTCGTTCATGACTGCATCTATATATTGGCGCACCTTAGGTTTTCTTAGCATCTTACTTCCTGTTACACTTGCACTATTTTCTGCATATCCAGCCTTAATAGCACTCTGTGTTGCGTTGGTAGTCTTGATATACTCATCTGCAAATATACGTTCTTTTTCTGTTAAGGTGTTAGCATCTGCCATATATCAATCACCACCTTTATATGTCTTAACTAAAAATAGCAGTACTTCATGTTGCTTAGTACTGCTATACTCACTTTCTTTTTTATAGAGTTGTTTTTCTTTAAATGTCTTGCCCTTTTTGTACTTATGAGGGAATGTCAGTTTGTATTCTTCCTCTGTGTACATTCGACTGACAATATATATCTTGCAAGGCTTATCATATTTACTCCATGTTTGCCTTACATCGACTACATATCGTCTACCATTCATCTGTAATGCTTTGAGTAGTTTCTTTATTGTTGGTTGGTAATTCACATCCAACACCACACAATGCCGATTAAGATTAATACACCACATATGATAGCTAAACCATCAATGAGTGTAATCATTGTATCGCCACGATGTTCATAAGCATATTTAGCTTTAGCTTGTAGGTCTTTATTGTTCAAGTCCTTGGCTGCTTGTTTGAATAGTTTTCTATCTTCAATGAATTGTTTAATTGCTTTAATCATTTCAATACTTCGCCACCTTTCCTTTTTAACTTGCCATGTGATCTAACACATAAGCCATAATTACCTTTACTTGCACCGCCACAAGTAATATATGTTTGACACAAGCCATCATATTCTATTGTCTTTGCGGTACACACTCCCTTTTTGTTGTTCAAGCATTTACTTTTACAACACAAAACATCCGTCATAATCTCCCCTTTATGATAGATTTATACAAAAATTGGAGTATATCGCCGTGGATATACCCCATTATGTGATAGTTTTATTCTGTTTCTTTGTATTAATCACTCAAAACTAGGTGCGTTATTGATGACATGACAATTTATGCATTTTGAGGTTCAACTATGAATAAGGAAAAACAAAGTTGGAAAAGAGAAACACACCTAGTTTTCAATAATCACTTACACACTCAATACCAACAACTAACATTTTGATGGATCGTAATCGTGTTAGGTTAAGTAACAACAAGAATATGAATAAGTTTCTTTTGGAGGCTGCTAGTTGTCAGTATTCAATGTGTATAACCAATTAGGGCAGGTTCATATCTTTAAGGTTAATAATGTATAAGCTATATATTGTGAGGATATTCGACCCACCCTTATCAGTTAGCAGTAAATTTACATATAAAATTTTGTCATAACACATACTTCAAAATTGAAATTAGAAAAAAGTATAGTGTTGTTTCCTAGTCAATCAATTATGGTTGCGCTGCTACTCTGCGACCGTTAGCGCTATACGTTCCATTTCGCCCATATACAACAAAGGCGCACTCTTATTTGGGTGCGCTTGTTGTTGTGTTTTGATTTGTCCTAAGGAAAGAGTGAGTAGTAGTCGCTTAGTGGCAACTTCTACATATATATTATACCTAATAGCAAACTATAGGTACACGGACAATCACGGACATTTGCGGACATTACAGGACAAGTTTTCGCCCAAATTCCAATAATGCTTTTTGCTTGTATCTCTTAGCTTGTTTAGTTGAGTAGCACCCAATCATTTTATACGCATCTTCAGTTGTATTGTTTAGCACAAATTCGTAACGCAAGATGATTGCCCCTAGCTTTTCATCTAGTGCATCTATCTTAGTGATTGCATCGCATTTTAACTTTGATAACTCATCAATTCGCTTATCACGTTCTGCGACTGTGTCCATAAATCTTGATACACTAACCTCTAGCCCTTGCGGAGTTCCACCACCTGTTACTCTATCCTTACTATAATCAATCGCACCTATAGATGTAAGGTTCGCTCTTAACTGATTGATTTCTTCCTTGATAGATGCAATTTGTACATCAATTAACTTAACTGGTTGCAGGTACTCAACCGCCTTTTCTATTAGTTGTTTTTCGTCTAATTCCCCCAAACACTCACCCCCAAAATACACAATAAACACATTGCAATTAACACCAAACCTACTATAACTGCACTTTTAATTCCAAACTTTATATCAACAAAGTTTATCAATAATAAAGTAACTATGGATGTAATGCCACTCACAAGTAATGTTTTAAGCATAATCTATTTATACCTCTACTAGTTTTGTGTAATCCCAATGTTCAATCGAAAGTTCACAAATGGCAGTCCATGATGTTTTTCCACTTAGCCAGCAATATACATTTCCATCTTCGTATCTCGCAAAATACCTTTTAATCCATTCTTTATTATCGTTACTTACTAATACAGGTGTATCAACTGCCACTTTCGACCAATCAACAATACCTAATTCTTCAGCAATATTTATTACATCACACGATTCTAAACTAGGTAATGTTCCGCTTATTATTTCAATACATCTGTATTTATCACCATTAGCCTTATACATACCACTAAAAATAAATGGCTCGTTCTTTGTTACATACACGAATGTACCATCACCACCAACAATATACCGCCAGCCATCATCATATAGCTTTTGAAGTAGCCATTCTCTACCTTGTTTATCTGTGATCATACTGCACCCACGCTCCTCTATCCTCATTCCATTTAAACTTAACTACATCGTATATTTCAAAATCGTCAATACTTTCACTTACCTTACCGATATAGAACGCATCCTCTTCACTCTCTACCGCAAGCTGGCACAAGAAATCAAATGCATCTTGGTAGCTTTGAGGTGCGATGTAAAAGTCGGAGTGTTCAACGTAACCGCTATAAGCTGTTTTCCACATATCTGCCACTCAACGCATTATAAACTTTATGCTTTATATCAAGTCTTACACTATCAACAAAGAAATCTAGCCTTATACTATGTTCTAATTCAAACATAGTCGATAGTTTAGTTATAACTACATCAGAAACCTTATATACAATCTTTACACTACCACCATTTACTTCTATGTCAGGTTTAACAATAGTATCAGCTATAACTATTGTTAATGCACTAGCTAATAAATCAAAATTCACTCTCCTCATACTCACCTCTTATGATAGGGCGGATATTTCACCGCCCATATTCATTAATTAAAAAATGCGTAAATCAGTAATACTGTATAAATCACTAACAATGCAAAGCACCAAACTAACATTCCTACCATCACAGTATCAACTATTTTGTCTTTTATACTCTTCTTGTTTTCCCCAAATAGTATTTTATTTCTTTCTGCTACATATCTTGCGTATCTCTTATCACTTTCAAGTGTGCATAACTCTATTTCATGTTTAGCCATTATTTACCAGCTTTCAACTCTTCAACTTCCGCTACTAATTTAGTAACCAATGTTTCAAGTTCTTTGATTTTGCCTTTGTGGTTCAACTCATATTCAGAACCTTTACCTAATCTGAAGTTCACACTAGCATTTACCATTTTTTCAGAACCAAGTGTACCACCTACACTAAACATTACGTGTTCATTTGGTGCATAGAAACCGCCTAACGCTACTGCACTATGTCCTTTGTAATGACCATAACCAACGGAGAATGTCATTTTATCGTCTTTGTTATAGCCTAAGTAGTGCAATGCGGATAATGCTGCATTCGCTGCACCAGCTTTACCAATTTCACGTTCTACATTTCGTGTCATACCACGTTCTAAACTTTCAATTCGGTTTTCATGATTTTCCAATACGTTCGCATGGTCTACTAAAGTTTGTTCGTGAGATTGTAATAATTCGCTATGGTTATTAATGATCGTTGCATGATTGTTGATTACTGTTTCATGACGATTAATTGCATCTGTATTATTTTTGATGTTATTTACGTTGCGGTCTACTCTGATATTTAGGCACTTAATATCTTTATCATGTTTTACTAACTTAGCACCCATAGATGCGATTTCATCGTAGGCAGCGTACAGCTGACTTCCGTTGATTGCATCTGTAGATGCTGCATCAACTTGTCCAGCTGCAACATTAGTAATTTGTCGGTTGTAATATTTCACACCGCCAAACCCTGCTCTATCTTTAGAACCTACACTCACTACAGATTGAGGGTTTTCTCCAGCGAAAACGTGAGTAACCCCATTCAATACTACTTGTTGTGTAGGTACAGGGTTATCTGTTACGGAATTAGTACCCAACGCTACACTATTACTTTTGTCAGCGATTGTGTTATTACCGATAGCGTATGCATCCCATGCAGTCGCTTTACCATGAGTGCCTACTACTGTTGCGCCCTGACCTGCGGTTTCGGAGTTAGCACCGATTACCACTTGTTCTTGGTTGCTATTTGTTTTGTTGTTGTAACCGATAATTGTTGTTTGGTTCGCACTTACTGTACCATTGTTAGAACCGATAACAGTTGTATCATTACCGCCAACTTTATTATCTCGACCTAAAACGATTGTGCTAGTTCCTGTAACTACTGTATTCACACCTAATGCTGCGGAGTTGTAACCACTAACCACAGGTGCAGTAGTGTTTGGTTCTACTTGACCTACCACGATACCATTTGCAAATGTGCTACCTGTAACTGCTGCCATAACCATTGTTGCTAATACTAATTTGTTGTTCATGTTAATTTCTCCTTTTATGTTAATTAATTTAGAAAACTTATTTACCTGTGCTGCCATAACCGCCAGCACCACGTTCTGTTTCACTTAGTTCATCTACCTCTACTACATCGACAAATTTAATTGGAACGATGATTAGTTGTGCGATGCGATCACCTCTAGCAATCGTGTAATCTTTACAAGATACATTTTCATATACGATGCTAATCTCACCTCTATAATCTTCATCGATTATTCCAACGCTATTGGCACATCGTAGCGGTGTTTTACTCATGCTACTTCTTGGTGTCAATAACCCCATGTGGTCTTGTGGTATCTCAACCGCCACACCTAGTGGAATTTGTCTTTTACTATCTGCTGGTATCGTTACACTAAATGGACAATATAGGTCTAACCCAGCCGATACTTGTGGTAAATCTGAATTTACCTTTCCTCTAGTTGGTAGTTGTGCATACTCATTAACCAACTTTACTTTCATTTGTTCCCTCAAAATTCCACTCCTAACATCATCAATGCACGTTTGACTGTTTTATAATCAGCACCAACTTGATAACTCATTGCCCTTAATGACATTCCAGCTTGATGCATTTTTAATAATGAATTTCCATCCAACTCACTTGCACGTGTATATGTTTTCTGTGGTTTTGTACCTTTCAAACCTAAACAACATAATGCTCTGCCAGCACTTATGTTTCCGTATACACAAGCTGCTAATGCAAGCCAATTAAGGTTGTTGTGAGGAACGCACTCACTCATATTAACCGCCATTACTCCATTCACTCTCCTTATACAATTTGAACCAATCATCTGCACTCATTATTACAAGCCACTTTTGATTGCTTTTCTTCCAAGCCACTATAGGCATATCGCCATTGTCAGCTTGTATTGCATCATGTTCTGCTTGCTCATATGCTTTGCGAACATTGAGGTTTTCTACAAACTTTACCTCTTGGTGAATGTTTGGTAACCCTACACAATCGCTTGCATCACCTGTGTTTCCACAATACTGTGCAGTTCTACGGACTTTATCGAACCCATGCGACCTACAAACATCTCGCCACATTCTTTCGCCCCTAGCACCTTTTTGTTTGCTATTTACTGGCATTATCTATTCACCCACTTCATACACCCAATTCGCATATAATATTCTTTTTCTTGTTCATTCAATTTAACAGAACCCTTTATTCGTTTAGCCTTTTTTACAAAGCCACCAAACTCATAAATATTACCTCTAAAATCAAATGTATCTATTTCATCAATTAAGATTAGACCAGCATCACCAAGCAATTCATCAATCGTTTCATAATGATCATCATATAAATCTCTTGGTATTGCATAATACAGATACATCACATTGTGATTATCGTGATAACGTGCTTTCTTGAAATCATTTCTAAAATCGTTTATATCCGTTTTGATTTCAATTTCTGTTAAGTGCAAAGTGTTTAGATTGAAATATACAAAGTCAGCCTCATAAGGTGGTTTTCCGCTATCCCTCATCATTACATTGGGTATGCATACATTTTTTAGAAATAAATGTTTTCCTAACGCATATTGAATATCTTGTTCTGTCAAACACTCACCTCTTACTTACTTTCTTTCAATCTGAAACTTTCAGTAATTGGCACACCAGCCTCTGTTGGAATATAAATAATTTGGTCTTTACTATCTTTCAAAGTATCAACCCATAACCAATGAATGTATGCCTCATTACCTTTCAATGATTGACCGATAATTTGATTGGCTTTTGCCGTACCCTCTGCACGCTTAACTTCTGCTTGTGCTAGGCTTTCAGCACTATCTAATTTTGCCTTAGCCTCTAACACCGCAACTTGCCTGTTCTGTTCTGCTCTAGCAAGTTCTGCCTCACCTGCTTTTTGTTGTTGCCACACCATGTACATCGGAACACCAAACGCAAAACTCCAAACTACCGCACCAATCATAACTACTACCAATAAAGCTGATACAATCTTATTCATGTTTATTTCTCCTTTGTCCTATTCCTAGTTTTCCTCTATCTCTTCAACTTCCACTTCGTCATACAAATCACACGCATCTACATCTTCTGTAAGTTCAATTACATTAGCTTGTTGTACAGCTTCTTCATGACTTTCACACTCTACAATTTTTGAAAACCCAATCTTTACATAGCCTGTAACTTTAAATTCTTTCATATCATCACCTCTTAGAACGGAATATTTTCATCAGCACCATTATTTTCAAAACTATCAAAGTTACTAGATGTAGTTTCATCATTCGTTAGTGATGTACCTACAAAGTTTGCTACTACTTCTGTTACATATCGTTTTTGTCCATCTGCCGTTTCATATGAACGTGTTTGAAGTCTGCCCTCTACAAACGCTCTATTGCCTTTACGCAAATTACCAATGCTTTCGCCTAGCTTTCCCCATGCTACGCAATTAATGAAAGCGGTTTGCTCTTTTGTTTCACCATCGCTTGATGTGAAAGTATTGCTTGCTGCCACATTGAAAGTCGCTACTGCTTTTCCACTTTGTGTATAGCGTACTTCTGGATCACGTGTAAGATTACCTAAAATTTGTACTGTATTCATTCGTTGCTCCTTTAAATCTTTTGTTCAATGCACATCGTTCCTTTGTACACCTTGATAATTTCCTCTAGGCTTTCAAAAGTTCGTGCATCAGCTTTCATAATCATTTGCATCTGTTGAGTTGCCTCTTCTTGTGTATCTACATTTAGAGGTATCTCAATAGTGATTACCATCTTTCGTTTCTTACTTAGCATTTATCCCCCTTACCAATAACTAAGCTGGTTTAGTTCAGCCTCTGCATCATCAATAAACACATCGTAGCTAGGGTGAATATGGCAATCGACTGTTGCCTCATTCCGCATGATTTCTAGCAAGTTTTCAATCTTAGTTCTTGCTTGTGCCTCGTTATTTGCCAGCACTTGAAAACTAATATTGAATGATACATTTACACTTACATCAAACTCTTTTACTCTTTCCCTCACGTTTAACCCCCTATTGCTTGTTTCAATAACTCTTTCCCTTTATCGGATATTTTGCTTTTTTTGATTATTTCCGTTACATCGACTGGTTCTTTTGCTACTTCTACCAAGTTACCTGTAGCAGTCATTTCTATTTGCTTTTGACCAGCACCAATCAATGCACGTTCACGTTCGGCTTTTTCTCTTGCTTTTACTAACAAGTGATTGTCTTTAATCGAATTAGACAATCTCAATCGCTCACGCTCTCTTGTTTCTTGCACTTCATAGTTTTTTACAAACTGCGCTCTACATGATGTTTCGTTGAAGTTATCGCCGTTTTGAGGGTCAAACGATTTCCAAATTGCTTTGGCACATTGCTTTGTCAAACCCTCTAATTTATCTAAACCCTTTTCGTAGCCATATGATCGTGCTACTTGATACACCCTTTCCCATGCATCTTGTGCGGTTGGAAGTTCCTCATGTGCATTTACAAAGGCACTTAATGCGGAACATTCCTCTCTAATTTCTGCAATGCTAGGTAAGAACTTACTGCGTTTTATTAAATTAGCCACCGCTTGCTCCAAGGTAACAGGATTAATATCAGCAAGCATAGATACATACAACTTCATACGTTCTTTTGGAATATCAGTAGACCACGCTATCTGTAACATCGATAGCGCCGTTGTTGTCCTCAAATTGTTCGTTTGCATATTCTTTCATCAACTCCTTTACTACGTTGATTGCATCTTCCTTGCTATTCTTTTTAGAATTAGGTTTTCTGTATTCGCTACGCTCCCAAGTCCTAACTGCTGCTTTCCAATCTTTCATGGAGTTCTTGCCTACTTTCCATCCGTTACTTTCGTAGTAGTCAAAGAATTGTTCAGCGTTTACCTTATTATTACGTTCAATGCAATAGTCTTGTATTTCATCAATAGTAGGTTTAGTAAATGTTTTACGCTTTGGTGAATGTGGTTTCTCACATTCGCCCTCTATACCTAACCTATCCTTACCTAACCTATCCTTACCTAACCTATCCTTACCTATGGATACCGTTGGTATACCATTGGTATCCATTTGGTTGTCAGTTGGTATACCATAACCAATCATAGGTACTCCATCATCTTCCTTTAGTGTGTACGCTTTATCTTTTCTGATATTTAGCAATTCACGTTCAGGAACATTGCTGGCTTTGTATCTATCATTTCTAATGTAGTTATGTATCTTCCAATCTTTGATTACAACTACACCACTTTCAAAACCGATTAAGTATTGTTTAGCAATTAACAGTTTTAGATCATCGGCACTTGCACTTAATGTTCTTACGATGCTTTTAGGGTTACTGATAAACCCATCATCATCTGCTCTAAGTAACAGGTGAAAATACAAACATTGACAACTGGTAGGCATATCTAAGAACATATCAGTTTCTATAATGGACTTTGCCATCATTCTTCGTTCTGCCATAGGCTAACCCTTATAAACTACTGATAGTTTGTTTGATGAGTTTATCAACATCAAAACCATTAATCTTTGTTAAAGTCTTACCGCATCTAACAGTTCTTGTTTTTGCGATAACATCTAGTACATCTTTTAGTTCGGTGATTTCTTTTTGATGAATTTTATATTCGCCATTTTCACGTTCTAACAAGTTAATTCGTTTTGTTATATATAGTTCAACTACATCAATTTTTTTCATACTCATCTGTCCTCTTTTCTACTTCCTCTAATAAGTGTTTGCGTATCTCTTTTGCGAACACTCCATGTGCTTGATTGTGGCATTGCATACACAAGCAAGCTAGATTTCTTAAATCACTTAAACCGCCTTGTGAACGAAATACTATGTGGTGGCATTGTTCTGCTCTGTAGCCACATATAACGCATTGTCCATTATCACGTTCATAGGCTTGTTTTCGTGTTACTGAATATAATTTGTTATCCCTTTTCTTTCTGTTGTTCACTCTCCCACCCCTCTATGAGTGATTGAATGTACTCACTAGGTTCTAATTTGATACCTAGTTGTTCACATTCATCTGTTAGACAATCAATCAATCGTGCCATCTCTTTTGTGTTGTATACGCTGCTGCCGTGGTAGCACATAATATTGTGATACCCTTTTAGACTTTTGCATTCGCCAGCATCTTCTGCCAGCCAGCCGATACCGTGTCCTTGCCATATTTGGATGTATCTCTCTATGGCATCTTCACGTACTGGTACATAACTAAAGTGGCTACAATCTTTAATTGCTTTTCTATACACATCTTCTTTTGATGTGTACCCAGTTTTACTTAACTCTTCCGCTATCTTTTGACAAAGAACCCAGCAGTATGCATTAGCGTTCATGCTACGTGATTTAGATTTCTTTTTAATCTCAATCACATATTCTTTGTCTTTATCTAGCTTGTTTAGATCATTGTCATGTGGTGCAGGTATTACTACCATTACACCTAGTGGACTTCTAAGCGTTTCAATATTACTTGTTGTCCACTTCATAACCTTTTACCCAGTCATAGAGTTTTGACATTTGATTTCTTGTAATGTTATCAATCACACCAACACCAAACATTTCTGTTAGTTGGTGCACTACTTGCTCTTCGTTTAACCCATGTTCATTAGCCATCTTCAATATGATTGCGTATGCATTGTGAGGGTCAAATTCTTTTTCTTTCTTTTCTTTTTCTGCTGCTGCATTGATTTTCGTATCTTGTAAACCTCGGTATACATCAGCACCTACACCAATCATTTTCGCTGCAGTACCTAATGCATCGGTAACCGCCATCTTGAATGCCTCATCGTTTCCGTGGTAACCATTTTTGTCTTTATAGATTAAGAAATCACCACCATAACCCGGAATTGGTTTACTCCATTCATCGCCATCTTTGATGTATAGATTTACTTTTACATAAAGCATCGTTTCGCCAGTAGCCTCTACAAATACTTGTTCCGTATCTACAATGTCAAAGTACCAACCAACACCACACATCCCATAAACTTCGGTTAATATTTCCCATCTCCATTGTGGAGAAATATCATACTTGCCTTTAAGTTTCCCAAAATCAATTACCTTTAACGCTGATTGCGGTACAGTTTTTACCGCATTATATCTACTATCCATCTATACCTCTTTGTACTTGTAACCACGCATTTCTAAGAAATCAGTTAAATCTTTTACATCATCTTCTGTTAAGTCATAAACAGTTACTTTGAAACCAGATTTTGTTTCTACAACTTCGATTGGTTCTACTGTTTCATTTGTGATGCTTGCTCGTGCAGCCTCTTCCATTTCGTTACGCTCTGCAAATTTTGCATTGATTAATTCTCTAGCTTGATCTAGTGGCATATCTTTTACTGCATCCCAACATTCATTAAATGTGATTGGTGTTGCAAGTTCGTATTGTTGGTTACAAGTATCTACAACAAACTCAATCATGCCTTTTTTCTCTGCTAAGATTTGTTTATAATCATCATCTGATTGTTGACGCTTTGAGATTTCAATCATCATTCCCTCAATGGAAATTTCAATATCTTTCATCTTTGCAGTTTTATTTAACCAGCGTTTATCATGTTGAAGTTGATTTGCGTACTCTTCACGCACTCCATATTTTTCAACCATCTTTTCGATAAACTTATTGATAGCATCTGTTTTGGCTTGTGCCTCTTTTTCATCAAAGTATTTGATTTGTTCTGCAAGTGGCTTTTCTGCATCGTAAACAACTTTCAATACTTCATTTACTTCTTCTTCAAATAACTCAATCGGTCTTTTGAGTTCTCGTTTTTTCTCTTTACAGAATTTATCAAGCGTTGTTCTGTACTTAACGATTTCATTTTTAGCACTTACCATGTCTTTATAGTTATCTTCTGTAACTACAAGTCCTTTGTATTTTTCTAACTGTTCCTCAAAGTAAGTTTTAATTTCATCTTTATTCCACTTGAACACTTGTTGATTTTGACTAACAATAGGTGTTAAATTAATTTCCATTTAATTCTCCTTATACTTGTGATAAAATATAAGTAGAGATATTTCACATACTCTCTACTAAGTCCGTTGAAACTTCTTCTAAAACTTTTCACAACGGACTTTTTTCTTTTCGTAATATTGAATATCATCTAACCAATATCCAACTAATATCCACACCACCATGCCTAGCATTGTTTGACAAAAGAATGTCCAAAAGTCTATCGTGTCTAACTGTAGACTTCCCATTCCACCAACAACTAATATCGCTGCAATGGTACGTAGTGCGTAACATAACTTAATCATTTATATCTCCTATGATCACTAGCATTTGGCTGGTGATTTTTTTTATTTCACTCTTTAACTTATGATTTTCTTTTCTTAGACTTTCCACCTCGCTTTGTAGTTTCCTATAACCGATTGCGTTATATTCATCTTCAACACCAGCTAATGCCTCAACCTCTCTTTTGTTAAATTTCACACCGCTTATATTTGGTAGTTGTGTTAGCTTTCCATCATTTCTTAGGTTGTATACAGATGTTGTTGAAATTTGTAACAGTTCGGCTACTTGCTCTACTGTGTATACTAAACTTTCCATTTATCACCCTTTCCTACACTTTAAGTGTAGCTACTTCGCAAAAAAAATTGACTGTACAGATTTACCAAACACCTTAGCTAATCTAATTTTTACTTCATCTCTTGGAATACGTTTACCAACCTCATACATAGCTATAGATGTAGGTGCTACACCAACTTTTAATGCTAACTCTTTTTGAGTTAAATTTTTAGAGTTCCTTAACTCTATCAATCTAGTAGCAATGTTTTTTGTATTCAATATTTAATCACCTCATTTCTTGCTACACTCATAGTGTAGTATATAATTTAAAACTTGTCAACACTTAAAGTGTAGTTTTTATTGAAATTTTACTCACTTTGTGTGATAATCAAAGTATAGAAGTATATATTATATATAAGGCGGTGTGTAAAATGACATTTGCTAACAGATTAACAGAACTAAGAAAAAGCCGTGGCATTTCCCAAAAGGAATTGGCAAACTATATAGATGTATCACCGAGTCTTGTTGGTATGTACGAGCAAGGAAGAAGAAAACCAAGCTTTGAGATATTAGAGGCAATAGCTGATTATTTCAACGTAAATATAGATACACTATACGGAAAAGATGAATTTGATTTTCCTTATTATGAAGATCCTGATGTTTCTGAATACGCACAAGCGGTAAAAGATAACCCAAATCTTAAACTACTATTTGATGCAAGCAAAGATATGTCTAAGGCTGACATTGATTTTGTAATAAACACTATCGAAATGTTAAAGAAACGTGAGGGCAAGTAATATGTTTATTCTTTCGCTTATTATATTGTTAATAGTTATCATCATTGCATTTTATATTTTGGCTAACTCAACAAGCTTTCATGACCAGATTGGATTTAAGAAATTTAGTTCTATTTGGCATTCCGAATGTGAAACAAAAAAAATGCGAAACGAAACCCCAGATGAATATATGGCTACATATATTTATGCTATGAGCCTATTTGATAACGATATTACAATTTGCGACTTTATTATGAAAGAAATAGATATAAATGGTGGTCGTTTGCTTTATTTAGAAGTACTTAAAAATCACGAAATAAGCGATTTAGAGTTAAAGAAATTAGAAATGATTGCTAATATTTATCCTTTTGACCCTCAGTTAGTTTTATTTATGCATCTTAAAACAAAATATCATGGGAATTTAGCAAGTAAATACGCTTATGATTTATTATCAAAGAAATACAAGCCTTGGTTTTATAGAACACCTTAACATATAACATGTGTAATTTCATTCCCATTTCATGAGATACAATACTCCCATAAGGGGGTTAAGTATTATGAATGTTGTTTTGATTTACACTAAGTTAAGACCTACACAAACTGCGGTATTAAAACTAAACGATGATGGCACTTACACCATTCTCGTTAATAGTGATAAACCTATTGATGTACAACGTAAAGGTATACTACATGAGATAGGTCATATATTAAATGATGATATGTATAGTCATGCTCATATTGATTTAATCGAACGCATGGCACACGCAAGGGAAATAGAGTTTGAGGGTATCAACTTCTACACGCATATATTATGAGGTGAATTATGCAATACAATTTCACTATCAGAAAAAAGGATAAAGGGTTTCAAATCATAGTCGCATACAAAGACGGCTACAAATGGAAACAAAAGTCTAAGCAGGGTTTTAAAACCAAACGTGAGGCTAAGGAATACGGACACGTTATCGTAAAGGAATTAGACAAAACCGCACTACTCACCAAAGATACAGAATTAAAAGAATTAACATTCAAGGAATTTGCTGATATGTTCCTTGAAATAAAAAAGGCACACATTGCGCATAGTACTTTAGTTATGTACAATCACGCTATATGTGCTTACAAATCAATTCACGATATGAAACTGTCTGATATTAAACCGCTACACATTCAGAACGTAGTAAATAAAATGGTTACATCACCTACTACAATTACAACATACTATAAAGTAGTTAGTCGGATATTCTATATAGCAATAAACCCATACAAGATAATTTCAGATAACCCATGTACTGGTGTTAGGTTGCCACGCATTGAGCGAAAAAGTATGATCCACACAATATCTGATGAAGATTTAAACCAATTTGCAAAGTATATGCGTGAGAAATATCCACAAGCCTATTATTTCTTACAGATAGCTAGATATACTGGCATGAGATTTAGTGAAGTGTATGGACTAACTTGGAATGATATTAGCCTAGAAAATCGCCAAATTCACATCAATAAGCAACTTTCTTTCCGTAAAGGTGCAATCACCTTTGAGAAAACCAAAACCGCCAATTCGGTGAGAATTTTGCCAATTCCGCCCATATTAGAAAACATACTAATAGAATATAAATCACATGAGTTAGAGTTTGAACATGATTTAGTTTTAAACCCATATAAAAAGAATGGTGTTAAATGGCAAATAAACACATACTTAAAACGCTTTGGTGATAACCTATCAGCACATAACCTTAGACATACTTATGCTACAAAGCTATTAGCTAATGGCTTAGATGTGAAAACTGTATCATCACTACTTGGTGATACACCACAAATGGTTATGAAAACGTATGTACATTATAACGATGAAATGAAAGCAGCAGCATCAAATGCAGTTGCTAATATTTTTAAATAAAATTTTTGACGATTTTTGACGAATTGGATATTCAACCATTAAAAGGTACAGTAAATAAGTACTACTTTAAACTTACAATCTTAACGATCATATAGAGCTGCGTTGCATTTTTAATTATTTGAATATCTGCCGTTTCCTTCGCATTTCGTGCTCTATCAGCAGCCGATAAGAATTGTGGCATCGCAATAGCTGCCAATATGGCAATAACGGCTACCACAACCATTAACTCAACAAGGGTAAAGCCCCCTTTTCTCGACTTCTTGAGATTTTCCCGAACACGAGAAATATGTAAGTGGTCTAAAACCCATTGACCACATAGTTCTAATCGAGAATTTAAACCATTAACCATATGTATAACAGAACTCATAATATCCTCCTTATAATGATTAAATAACATCTATCCATTAATATTGACCTCTATTGTGCTAACGATAAATAGCTATTGTCCTCCCAACTTAGCAATAGACATAAATAATGGGTACATAACAGATACAACTAAAGCGGCTACACCAATTCCCATTACAGTTAGCAAAATTGGTTCTAAAAGTCTCTCTAGTCGGGCGATATATTTTGAAAGTATAGATTCATAGTAATGTCCACAATGATGTAGCATCTTAACGAGCTCTCCACTTTCCTCGCCAATAGAAATCATTTGCCATATAAAGGAATTTCCAATATTCTCAGTTCTAAGGCTCTCTTCAAAAGAATGACCCGTTAATAACTTTGCCTCTACTTTCTCACTACATTCGGCACCATACATATTGCCCCATAAAGGTTTTGTGATATTCATAGTATGAATAATAGAAATTCCAGAATCTAACAAAAGGGCCCAAACCTTTAGCATACTTGTATAGTAAATGCAGGTCATCCATTGGTATCTGTGAGCCAACAGCCAAAGCCAACGATGTACTTTGCGTTTTATACTATGTTGATGGTATGCAAAGACTAAAGCGCCTATACCTACACACTGCATAATAAAGACTAATATAGGATGATTCTTTAGCCCTTGTCCTAATGCAAAGAGGGCTCGTGTCATCAATGGTAATGTAATATGCATGGTAGTAAAAACCTTCTCAAAGGATGGAATGATAAACAGGATGGTAACGAGAAAGAATACGTTCATCATGAGAAGAAGAAATATAGGATAAGAAATAGCACTCATAACCTTTTGTCGCAATTGTCGCTCCCAATCATAGTGACGTGAAATGTATTGTAAGCTTTCACCTAAAGTGCCTGCTGCCTCTCCACTTTCTAGTAGTGCTAAGGCTATCGCAGGGCAGCCTTCACTACGCAATGCTTGCGATAAGGTTTGGCCTCTCTCAATCGATTCATAGAGGGCTGTATATAAAAGCCCTCGCTTCCCATGACAGAGTAACTGTAATGCCCTCCGTAAAGGCACACCAGACTCGATGAGTAGTCCTAATTGATAGGTTACATCTACCACCATTGTATGATTCCACTTATGCTTTTTCTTATTTACTTGTAAAGTGATTTTATAAATCTTGTATCCATCGCGCTTTAACCGTGTACCGACCTCCTGTTCTGAATCTGCCCACATCAAACCTTTTACTGTTTCATTATTCTCATTTTTTACGACATATTCATAAGCCTCCATATCTGCACCTACGATAATTGTTGATCTAATAGCGTATGTAGTTGATGCTGCGTTCCATATTGTGCTTTTACATCTCGTACGGCCATTTCTAGTGTTTTCATAGGCAGTTGTGTTTCTTGAATAGAGATAATTTGCGGTTCCTTACGAGTGCGTATTAAATTTGCCACTGCATGAGTGTTTAACAAAATATCACGAATGGTAATAAACTTTTTATTCCACCTAAGAAGTCGTTGACATATAACAGCACGTAACACTTGAGATATTTGACTGCGAATTTCCTCTTGTTGTTCACCAGGAAATAGTGAAATCATGCGGTGAACAGCCATCACGGCCCTTTGGGTATGCATAGTAGCCATCACAAGATGCCCCGTTTCAGCCGCATGAAGAGCGGCCTCTAATGTTTCACGATCTCGAAGCTCTCCAACCATAATGACATCTGGGTCTTCCCGCAATGCATCGCGAATACCATTAGACATAGACTTAATATCGGCACCTAATTGGCGTTGATGAATTAAAGATTTCTTAGGCTTAAACTCAAATTCTATGGGGTCTTCTAAGGTAATGATATGGCGCTCCATAGTTTGATTTATATAGTCAATACAACAGGCTAAGGTAAAACTTTTTCCACTACCTGTAGGCCCGCATACAAGCAATAGACCATCATGTGCTTCACATAGTTTTTGTAGTAAATGTCCTTCACTGTTATCTTCTAGCTTAAGTTGTTGATGGCACAATAACCGCAGTGTCCCACATATCGTTTGATTAGCCTTATATAGATGAACACGTATACGCACGCCACAACAGGAACAAGCTTCATCGAGAGATTGCCATTCATAAGAGGCTATACCACAACGTCGTAAAATATCTTCAATTAAGATAGTAGTACATATAAACGAAGTAGCCTTCAATCCATCACCATGTCGCAAATAGATAGGCTCACCACATTGTAGATGAATATCTGTAGATGATAATTGTATTGCTTGTTCAACAATGGTTTCTAAATTTCCACTATTACAGCATGAGTCCACAACGATGCACCTCCTCTATCGATGTAACATGCTGAGATACAGCTTCACGAGCGGAATCCTCTAGTGACAAAAGTAAATGTGCTTCTAATTGATCCCAGTGAACTGAATTGGTTGGTATTTCTAAATATTCAAAGAGCGCAGTCCGTCCATGATACGTGGTACCATCAAATTTTCGAACTAAACGTTGCGCTATTGCCCCCATTAAAGTAGCCCGTATTAAATACGGTTCTACCCCCATATCCATGAGACGCGTTACAACACCAATAGCTGTGTTAGTATGAATTGTAGATAACACTCGATGCCCTGTTAAAGCAGATTTAACGGCCAGCTCTGCAGTCTCCTTATCCCTGATTTCACCAATCATAATCGTATCTGGATCTTGCCGTAGCACTGATCTAAGCCCTTTGGCAAATGTAAAGCCAATCTTCTCATTAATACCAATTTGTATGGCTCCTTTAATTTCAGCCTCTACGGGATCTTCAAGACATATGAGCTTTGTTTCCTCTAGATTTAACATGCGTAACATGGCATATAAAGTAGCCGTTTTACCACTACCTGTAGGTCCACAAATTAGAAGTAAGCCATAAGGACGTTTTAGTAATTGTTTAATATGCTCATAAATATCTGCACGCATACCTAAGGCTATTAAGTCTTTATGACTCCCTTCATTTCCCATAAGTCGGCAGACCAAAGTCTCACCATATAGGCTAGGCAATGTGGATACGCGCATTGTTACAGATGTATCCTTATGACTCCAAGCCCATCGACCATCTTGAGGCAATCTTTTTTCACTAATATCTAATGCACTACAAACCTTGATGCGGTTGATAATAAGTTCAGCCTCTTCAGAAGTCACAGTCATATTTGTTCGTAGTAATCCATCTTGTCGTAACCGAACTTGGACACCACTTTTTGTGGGATCAAAGTGAATATCGCTGACATGATGTTCTAAAGCATATAGGATAATGTCGTCTAATGTTACGTCTACATACATGGTCACCTCCTATACCTTGCGGTATGTTTTTACCTCACACTAGCGTATGGCGTTATAGGTTTCGACATCATCCCCAAAATCCCTTTTTTATTTTTAAAAATCCACGAAGCGAAAACTTTTCTATTTTTAGGCATACAAAAAAGCGCCCCGAAGGGCGCCCTTATTGGACTTTTAGCTAAGACGATTTTTATTTTAAGTTATAGAAAACGTCATTACCTTTATATTGTGCTGTTTCGTATAACATTTCTTCAATGCGAAGCAATTGATTGTATTTAGCTACACGTTCAGAACGAGCTGGTGCACCAGTCTTAATTTGACCAGCATTTACAGCTACTGCAATATCAGCAATGAATGTATCTTCTGTTTCACCAGAGCGGTGAGATACTACACATGTATAGCCAGCGCGTTTAGCAAGTTCCATAGCGTCGAATGCTTCTGTTAAAGTACCGATTTGGTTTACTTTTACAAGAATAGAGTTACCTACACCAAGCTCAATACCACGAGCCAAACGTTTTGTATTAGTTACGAATAAATCGTCACCAACAAGTTGTACGCGATCGCCAAGACGTTCTGTCAATAATTTCCAGCCATCCCAATCTTCTTCAGCAAGACCATCTTCGATGGATACGATTGGGTATTTACCTACTAAGTACTCGTAGAATTCCACCATTTCAGCAGCTGTTTTAACTTTGCCTTCACCAGCTAGATTGTATTTACCATCTTCATAGAATTCGGAAGATGCAGAATCAAGAGCTAATTTAAAGTCTTTACCAGGTTCATAACCTGCCGCTTTAATAGCTTCACAAATTACTTCTAATGCTTCTTCGTTAGATGCCAAGTTTGGAGCAAAACCACCTTCATCACCTACAGCAGTGCTAAGACCTTTATCATGAAGTACAGATTTCAATGTATGATATACTTCTGCACAGCTGCGAAGAGCTTCAGCAAAGGATTCCGCGCCTACAGGCATGATCATAAATTCTTGAATATCTACGTTATTATCCGCATGTGCGCCGCCATTCAAGATATTCATCATAGGAACTGGCAATTCTTTTGCGTTGAAACCGCCAAGGTATGCAAACAATGGCAAGTCTAAGGATTCAGCTGCTGCACGAGCTACTGCCATAGATACACCAAGAATTGCATTAGCACCAAGGTTAGATTTATTGTCTGTACCATCTAATTTCAACATCAAGTTATCGATAGCTACTTGTTCAGTCGCATCATAACCAATAATGGCAGGACCGATTTTAGCATTTACATTATCGATAGCTGTTAATACACCTTTACCGGAGTAACGAGATTTATCACCATCACGTAATTCTACAGCTTCAAATTTTCCTGTGGAAGCACCAGATGGAACTGCAGCTGTTGCAATAGTGCCATCTTCTAAACATACTTCAACTTCAACAGTTGGGTTACCGCGGGAATCTAAAATTTCTCTTGCAATGACTTGTTCAATTACTGCCATTTCTTCACCTCATAAAAATCTAATGGGATAACTGTCATGCGACAGATATTATATATTGAGCAAAACCATATAGGTTATAACTCTTGTTAACTACTAATATAGTGAAAGTTCTATATTATGCTTTTTGTACTAAACTATGACCTGTCATAGATTCTGGTTGTTCTATACCAGCCAAGTCTAATAATGTAGGAGCAATATCACATAATTTGCCAGCCTCTAATGTAGCTGATTTTAAGGTATCGCTCATTAAAATTAAAGGAACCAAGTTTGTTGTATGCGCCGTATGAACTTTGCCAGTTTCATGATTAACCATAAGCTCCGCATTACCATGGTCTGCCGTAATTAACAAGTGACCATTCTTACTGCGTATAGCCTCAACGATACGACCTAAGCAAGTATCTACAGCCTGAACTGCTTTAACAGCTGCTTCAAAGCTACCTGTATGACCCACCATATCTGGATTTGCAAAGTTTAAGATGATCATGTCATACGTTTCATCTTGAATAGCTTCTACGACCTTATCAGTTACCTCATAAGCACTCATTTCAGGTTGTAAATCATAGGTTGCCACTTGCGGAGATTTCACAAGTATGCGGTCCTCACCTTCAAATGGATCCTCTTTACCACCGTTGAAGAAATACGTAACATGAGCGTATTTCTCTGTTTCAGCAATACGCAATTGGTGATAGCCACCTACGCTTAATACCTCGCCTAGTGTTTCAGATAAAATGTCCTTTTCATACACAATATGAACTGGTAAACCATCTTCATATTTAGTCATAGTCGCCATGTATAAAGACAATGGTTCACGGTTAAAGCCATCAAAGTCTGGCAACACTAAGGCTTTTGTAAGCTCACGACCACGGTCTGGACGGAAGTTACAGAAGATTACAGCATCGCCATTCTTGATCGTTCCTTCAGCATCAATTACCGTAGGAAGAACAAACTCATCTGCCGCATCTTTGTCATAAGATTGTTGTACCGCTTCACAGGCTGATGCGGCTCTTTCACCTTGACCATTTACAATCGCATTGTAAGCAAGTTCCACACGGTCCCAACGATTATCGCGGTCCATCGCATAGTATCGACCACTCACAGTAGCAATTTTTCCACAGTTTAGCTCTGCCATATATGCTTCTAAGTCTTTTAAATAGCCTTGTGCACATTGAGGAGCTACATCACGACCATCGAGCAAGGCATGTACATAAACGTGCTCAATACCATGATCATGAGCCCCTTTGATAACTGCCTTAATGTGCTCTAAGGAGCAATGTACATTACCATCTGATACTAGACCGATAAGATGTAAGCTTTGTTTTTTAGCAACTTCGTATAGTTCCTGCATAACAGGGCGATTATAAAACTCACCAGATTCAACGTCTTTAGTAATACGAGTTAAATCTTGGTACACAATGCGACCAGAACCAAGGTTTAAATGGCCCACTTCAGAATTCCCCATCTGTCCTTCTGGAAGTCCTACTGCAAGCCCTGATGCTTCTAATTTTGTATGTGGATACGTATCCCACAATTGATTAAAACAGAGCGGCTTCGCCTGTACTACAGCATTGGTTGTATCTGATTGATCTCCCATGCCAAAGCCATCTAGGATAACTAGCATTACGGGAGCCTTTAATTTAGCCATTTTTAACCTCATATTAAGCGCTTACTTGATTCGCCGCTTTAATAATATCAATAAATTCATCAACTACTAAAGATGCACCACCTACAAGGGCACCATCAATATTTGGTTCCCCAAGGATTTCACGAGCATTTTCGGATTTAACACTACCACCATATTGGATGCGCACGTCATCAGCAGTCTCATCATCGTATAAAGAACGAATGTAATCACGAATTTCTTTACATACCTCTTCAGCTTGATCAGCAGTTGCTGTTTTTCCTGTGCCGATAGCCCAAATTGGTTCGTACGCAACAATCAATTGGCTCACTTGTTCCTTTGGAACGTCAACCAAAGCACCTTTAAGTTGAGATGTAATCCAGTCTAGAGTATGACCGGATTCACGTTGTTCTAAACTTTCACCAACACAGACTATTGGTATCAAATTATGGTGAAATGCACTTTTAATTTTTGCATTTACCGTCTCATCTGTTTCACCATAATATTCACGGCGTTCAGAGTGACCGATAATAACATAATTGACGCCTACCTCTGTAAGCATAAGTGGTGAAATTTCACCAGTGAATGCACCAGCATCATGATAATCCATGGTTTGTGCGCCTACTTCAATAGCTGTATCTCGCGTCAGTGCTACAGCACGTTCAATAGCTGTAAAAGGCGGGCAAACAACTACATCACAGGATAATTCCATATCTTGTAACACGCTGTTAAACGCTTCGATCAGAATAGATCCAGACGCAATGGTGCCATTCATTTTCCAATTCCCTGCAATAATGGGTTTTCTCATATTATGCCTCAGACAATGCAGCAATACCTGGTAGAATTTTGCCTTCTAAGAATTCTAAAGATGCACCACCACCTGTGGAGATATGGCTAATTTTATCTGCTAAGCCACTTTTTTCAATAGCCGCTACAGAGTCGCCACCACCAACGATAGTCATCGCATCGGATTCAGCTACAGCTTTTGCTACTGCATTAGTACCAGCTGCAAAGTTTTCCATTTCAAATACGCCCATAGGACCATTCCAAATAATAGTCTTCATTGGCGCCAATGCTTCTACATAAAGCTCCCGTGTTTTAGGACCAATATCTAGAATCATCCAACCATCTTCAATATTTTCAACGTCAACGATTTTAGTATTAGCATCGTTGCTGAAAGCATCAGCTACTACAGCATCGATAGGTGTCAATAATTTAGCACCTGCTACGCGAGCTTCCATAACAAGATCTGTAGCAATAGCTTCTTGACCTTCTTCAAATAAAGAGCTACCAATGTTGCAGCCTTGTGCTTTAATGAAAGCATTTGCCATACCACCGCCGATGATCATGACATCAACTTTTGGTAATAAATTAGAAATTACAGAAATTTTATCTGTTACCTTAGCACCGCCAATGATAGCTGCCATAGGTGTTTTAGGATGTACAACTGCTGCACTTAATGCTTCAATTTCTTTTTTGAGCAAGAAACCTGCTGCCATAGGGATATAGTCAGCAATACCAACTACGGATGCTGCATTTCGGTGAGATACACCGAATGCATCGTTGATTGCTACATCAGCAAGAGATGCCAATTGTTTAGCAAATTCAGGGTCGTTTTTAGTTTCTTCATTATGGTAACGCAAGTTTTCAAGCATCAATACATCGCCTGGTTGTAATGCTTTTACAGCCACTTCAACCTTAGAGCCAATGCAGTCATCTACAAATGCTACTGGCTTATTGATAAGCTCAGATAAATGTTTTGCACATGGTGCTAAAGACATTTCCGGTTTACGTTCCCCTTTTGGACGACCAAAGTGAGAAGCAAGAATAACCTTTGCCCCGTTTTCAATTAAATAATTGATAGTAGGTAATGCACTACGAATACGAGTGTCATCAGTTATGACACCGTCTTTCATAGGAACATTAAAATCAACACGAACAAATACTGTTTTATTATCTACTTGTAAACCTTCGATTGTTTGTTTCATCAAAGCCTCCCGATTATAAGCCTTTGCTTGCTACGAACGCTGCCATATCGATAAGACGTTCGGAGTAACCCCATTCGTTATCATACCAAGAAACAACTTTTACCATGTTACCATCCATAACCATTGTTAAATCAGCATCAACAATGGAGCTACGTGGGTCAGAGCTGAAATCGCAAGATACCAATGGCACATCAGATACACCTAAGATACCTTTTAATTCGCCAGCTGCTGCTTTACGGAATGCTTCGTTGATTTCTTCTTTAGTAGCAGGTTTTTCAAGTTCGCAAACAAGATCTGTAGCAGATACGTCTGGAGTAGGAACGCGCAATGCGAAACCATCAAGTTTACCTTTTAATTGTGGCAATACTTTAGCAACCGCTTTTGCTGCACCAGTAGTTGTAGGAATGATAGACATAGCTGCTGCACGAGCACGGCGAGGGTCTTTGTGACGTGCATCAAGAATTTTTTGGTCATTAGTATAGGAATGAATAGTTGTCATCATGCCGCGTTTAATGCCGAATTCATCGCATAATACTTTAGCGAATGGAGCCAAGCAGTTTGTTGTACAAGATGCATTAGAAATAATATGATGTTTTGCAGGATCATACATATCTTGGTTTACACCCATAACCATAGTTAAGTCTTCGTTTTTACCAGGTGCAGAAATTAATACTTTTTTTACAGTAGGTTGATTCAAATGAACTTTTGCTTCCTCTGCATCACGATATTTACCAGTACATTCCATAACAATTTCAACGCCTTCTTCAGACCAAGGTAATTTAGAAGCATCGCGGTCATGGAATACGCGAATTTTTTTACCGTCAACATAAATGTTGTCTTCATCAAATGTTACTTCGTTAGGAATTGTGCCATGAACAGAGTCATATTTTAACAATAATGCAGTACCTTCATTATCGCCAGTAGCATTGATTGCTACAACTTCTACGTCAGGATTGTTAATCGCTGCACGTACTACACATTTACCAATACGACCAAAACCGTTAATACCAACTTTTACTGCCATTGTTAGATCCTCCTAATAACAAAAATATTCTAACAAAATATTTAACTACTAACTTCACTTATAACGCTGAAATTTGTAACAATTGACGCATACCTTCTGCAGCTTGCTCATCAATGATGAGTATGCCTTTTTGACAAGCTCTCATAACACCAATAATGGCACTCGATTTATCTTGACCACCAGCCACAGCAATCACATTTGGAATTTTTGCAACATCTGGAAGTGATAAACCAATATTATTAGTGGAATAAATCAACTTACCATCTATATCGCAATATTGACCAAGAGCTTCGCCAACCGCATGATTATCTACTAACTGCTTACGCACATCATCAGCTATATGGCGCTGATCCGCCATACGCATAGCTGTACCAATACCAAACAACAATACGTCAGTCCTACTAATGAGATCTCCAATTTCCTTAATTTGAGGTTCGCAAGTCATGAGCATATGCAATGAGTCTTGTGAAAGTCCATCAGGTAAATGAAGCATTTTATAGGTCCCACGAAGTCGTTCAGCTAGCACTGAAGCAATTACGTTAGCTTGATATTCAACTACCTCACCAACGCCCCCACGGGCAGGTACAACAATAGGATTAAATGGTAATACAGGCATCTCTTCGGCTACTGCAGCCATTGTACTGCCACCACTGATAGCAACTACAGAGTCAGGCTCTAATAATTCCTGTAATAGCTTTGCTGCTGCAAAACCTAACTTTTTAACCATCAACGTTCCTTCTGTAGGAGTGATGATAACCCTATCGATATGAAGTGCTTCAGTCAATCGATGTTCTAGCTCGTTGATACGATCTAATTCATTTAAAAAATTTCGCAACTTTGGAACAATTGCATGTCCCTCATCAGTGAGAAAAATTCCTGGTTTATAAATGTCTACAAGACCATTAGCACGCATTAACTCAATATGACTTCGTACGGTTCGCTCTGGAAGGTCCGTTGCAGTAGCTAATGTCCTACGGCCTATAGGCTCTTCATAAACTAGGTGGTTTAATATTTTGTATCGCTCCTTTAATACACTAACAATTTCAGGAACAATACGTTCACATATCATTAGAAACTCGTTCATCGGGTCCCTCCTTTACCCGTTAGGATTGTATGAATCGTTTTTCGTCCCATGTGAACAAAATTCGTCCCACCTAAAATAAAAAAATACTTTTACATCTGTATTGTATACCCTATGTAGATTTTATTCAAGACTTTATAGGAGAAAACGACATAATTTAGATATTTTATACAACTTTGTACCTAAATTATGTCGCTTATATGATTTATATTATTTTGTACCGAAGATACGGTCACCAGCATCGCCTAAACCAGGCAAGATGTAACCATGATCATTAAGTTTTTCATCAAGGGCCGCTACATAAATAGGAACATCGGGATGTTCTTTATTCACTGCTTCCACACCTTCAGGAGCCGCAACAAGACACATTAACTTAATATTTTTAGCACCTTTTTCCTTTAACAATGTAATAGCAGCTGCTGCACTACCACCAGTAGCTAACATTGGATCTGTTACTATAAAGTCGCGTTCGCCTACATCAGAAGGTAATTTGCAGTAGTATTCTACAGGTTTCAATGTTTCTGGATCACGGTATAAGCCAATATGACCAACCTTTGCAGTTGGAATCAAGTTAAGCATACCATTGACCATACCTAGGCCAGCACGAAGAATTGGGATAATACCCAATTTTTTACCTGCAATACGTTTGCCAGTCATTTTGGTTAAAGGTGTTTGTACTTCTACATCCTCTAATGGGAGGTTACGAGTGATTTCATAACCCATCAACATAGTAATCTCATCAAGTAATTCTCTAAAATCCTTAGAGCCTGTTTCTGCATCACGCATCAATGTAACTTTGTGTTGAATCAATGGATGTGTCATAACATTAACTT
>OFDA01000112.1_pt1 | contig 62634 bp, 42 predicted proteins | sample 1520921 | NCBI WGS metagenome assembly OFDA01 (sample SAMEA2699028, study PRJEB24076) | metagenome
TTCGGCTCACAGGCCGGATGCGGCACTTGCCATAGCGTAAAGCCCGGTACTCCTCGCGCGAATTTCTTCCGCGGGGGTACCGGGCTTTCGCGTACCCGAGGACGCTCGGCACGGCGGCATCTAGCGCAGCTTCCGGCGTGGTTACCGCGGCGGGTCCCCGGCGCGGTTTCAAGGCAAAACCTAGTAATCCCCCACCCCCTCCGCTAGGGTAGAAGAAAAGCCCAAAGCACCTTGGAGGACGCCGTGCATCAGGACCAGCACCCCATCACCCAAACCAGCGCTAACCCGGCACTGACCGAGCCGCAGCCGCTCGGCGCGTTCCCCGCAGGTTTCCTCTTCGGAGGCGCCACCGCCGCCAACCAGTTTGAAGGCGCCTGGAACGAGGACGGCAAGGGCCCCAGCCTGCAGGATGTGCTACCCGCTGGCGGCCTGTACCCGCGCACCGCAGAACCCACCGAGGACAACCTCAAGCGGGAAGGCATCGACTTCTACCACCGCTACCGCGAAGATATTGCACTTCTAGCAGAGATGGGTTTCAAGGTGTTCCGCTTCTCCATCGCCTGGTCGCGCATCTTCCCCCGCGGCGACGAATCCGAGCCGAACGAGGCAGGCCTCGCCTTCTACGACCGCGTGCTCGACGAGCTCGAAAAGCACGGCATGGAACCGCTCATCACCCTCAGCCACTACGAAACCCCGCTGCACCTGGTCGAACAGTACAACGGCTGGACCAGCCGCGAACTCATCGGCTTCTACGAACGCTACGCCCGCACCGTATTCGCCCGCTACGGCAAGCGCGTGAAGTACTGGCTGACCTTCAACGAAATCAACTCGATGCTGCACCTGCCGTTCATGTCCGGCGGTATCAACACCCCGGCGGATCAGCTCAGCGACGCGGACCTCTACCAAGCGATGCACCACGAACTGGTCGCCTCCGCACGCGCCACCGCGGCGGCCCGCGAACTGGCGCCCGGCGCCCAGGTCGGTTGCATGATTCTCGCCATGCCCACCTACCCGCTCACCCCCGACCCCGCCGACGTACTCGCCGCCATGCAGACGGAACAGGCGAACTTCGCATTCGGTGACGTGCACGTGCGTGGCGCATACCCCGGCTACTTCCTGCGTGCCCTGCGCGAAAAGGGCGTGGAGCTGACCATCACCGACCAGGACCGCGAGGATCTGAAGAACACCGTGGACTTCGTGTCGTTCAGCTACTACATGTCCACCTGCGCGACCGGCGACCCGGCACGCGGCGAGCGCGGCGAAGGCAACATCCTCGGCGGGGTAGCAAACCCGACCCTGCCCGCGAGCGAGTGGGGCTGGCAGATCGACCCGACCGGTCTGCGCGTGGTGCTCAACCAGTATTGGGACCGCTGGCAGAAGCCGCTATTCATCGTGGAGAACGGCCTCGGTGCCCGCGACGAGCTGGTTGAGGTGAACGGTGAGCTCACCGTGGAAGATGACTACCGCATCGACTACCTGCGCCAGCACCTGCACGCCGTACGCGAGGCCATCGAGGACGGCGTGAACGTGCTCGGCTACACCACCTGGGGATGCATCGACATGGTGAGCGCCTCGACCGCGCAGATGTCCAAGCGCTACGGGTTCATCTACGTGGACCGCAACGACGACGGCTCCGGCACCCTGGCGCGCTACCGTAAGAAGTCCTTCCACTGGTACCGCGAGGTGATTGCCAGCAACGGCGCCAAGCTGTAGAGGGCCAGGTTCAAGACCCTGGACCCTCGCACAGCTAGCACGCAAAACTCAGTATATAAAAGGCCCCCGAGATGCAGAATCTCGGGGGCCTTGTGCATATAGCGTCTAGTCCATGGGCAGATCGTTCAAGCTGGTCGACACGTACTCCCACCAGGTCGGCACCAGCCCAGCGTTCATCGCCACACGCTGCGAAATAATGTGCGAAGGGCTGATGCCGTAGAACGGCAGGTACCCTTCCGCCAGGGTCAGGCGGGCGGCATCTCGCACCAGGGTGCTCGCAATACCCGCACCGCGGAAGGCGGGCACCACATCCACGCCAATCTGGCGCATGATGGGCGAATCATCGCTCACGCCTACCACAGCCACCGGGCCGTCGGTCGGCTCGCCGTCCACCGCGTAGGCGGCCAGAACCAGCACGTCCGGGCGGGTGGCACTGAAGCCCAGGGCATTCGTAAAGCGCGCATCCCCGCGGAACGACTCAATCTGCTCTTCGCTCAGCAGGTCCACGCGCAGGCGGGTCTCCCCCACCGCGATGTCCTCGGGATCGGCTTCCAGTGCATCGGCGGAGGCGTTGGCCTCGGTGCGGACCACGCGCTCGCCCGTGATTTCGGCGAGCAGCGCAGCCTTCAGCTCGGCGGGGTCAACGCGGCGCATCATGCCCACGCCGGGCAGGGAGCACTTGACTTCCTGCGACTTCACGCCCTCGGGCACCACGGAGTTCAGCATGGCGCGGCCGGGCGTGTAGTAGACGCTGGTGCCGCTGACCTGCTGGGTGTAGGGGGTGAGCAGTTCGTTGAGCTGGCGGAGCGGGGCGTAGTCGCCCAGCCAGTTCGCCTGGTCGCCGAGCATGTAGTCGATGGCCTTCTCCAGCACGCGCGGATGCTTGGCGCAGAGAATGCCCACGCCCGCGTAGTTGGCGACGCGCAGCTCCCAGATGTCGTCGTTGCGGCGGCGGGATGAGCCCATCTTCTCGGAGGGAGGCTGCACGGTAGCGAGCAGGGGCTGACTCTCGGCCTCGGGGTAGTCGCGCATCTCTTTAAGGGCGCGATTAATGCTACCGACGGGCTGGCAGAAGTCAGCCTCGAGCTGGGTGTGCAGGATGTGCCGCGCCCGGTCCGCGGTGGTCACGGCGCCCCGATTCACGAGTCCTCGGCGCGCGCCAAAGCCCACAGCGCCGCGGGCTGTTGTAACTCCCTGAGCAGGTTTGTTTCCTTGAGTGTCGGTCACGTAGCTTTCCTTTAGTTCAACTTCTCGACTAGTTCAGAATCTCCGCCAGGAACGCACCGGTGTGCGAGCCCTTCACCTGAGCCACCTGTTCCGGGGTGCCTTCGGCAATCACGGTGCCGCCGCCGCTACCGCCTTCGGGACCCATGTCGACGATCCAGTCGGCGCACTTGATGACGTCCAGGTTGTGCTCGATGGTGATGACGCTATTGCCCTTGTCCACCAGCGATTGCAGCACGGCGAGTAGCTTGCGGATGTCCTCAAAGTGCAGGCCGGTGGTCGGCTCGTCCAGCACGTAGATGGAGCGGCCGTTGGAGCGCTTCTGCAGTTCGGTGGCGAGCTTCACTCGCTGCGCCTCACCGCCGGAGAGGGTGGTTGCGGGCTGGCCCAGGCGAATGTAGCCCAAGCCCACGTCCACGAGGGTGTTCAGGTGGCGCGCAATCGGGGTGAATGCGGCGAAGAACTCTGCGGCCTCTTCCACAGGCATTTCGAGCACGTCGGCGATGGTCTTGCCCTTGTAGTGCACCTCTAGGGTTTCGCGGTTGTAGCGCTTGCCGTGGCAGGTTTCGCAGGGCACGTACACGTCCGGCAGGAAGTTCATTTCAATCTTCAGGGTGCCGTCGCCGGAGCAGTCCTCGCAGCGGCCACCTTTAACGTTAAACGAGAATCGACCCGGGGTGTAGCCGCGCATTTTCGCCTCGCTGGTCTCTGCGAACAGCTTACGGATGTGGTCGAACACGCCGGTGTAGGTAGCGGGGTTCGAGCGCGGGGTACGGCCGATAGGCGACTGATCCACGTGAATGACCTTGTCCAGGTGTTCCAGGCCGTCGATGCTCTTGTGGCGGCCGGGCACCTGCTTGGCGCCGTTGAGCTTGTTCGCCAGGGAGGTATACAGAATGTCGTTGACGAGGGTGGATTTACCCGAGCCGGACACTCCGGTCACCGCGGTGAACACACCCAGCGGGAAGGATACGGTCACGTTCTTGAGGTTGTTTTCGCGGGCGCCGCGCACGGTCAGCTGGCGCTTCTTGTCCACGGGTCGGCGGGAGGCGGGCACCTCAATGCGGCGGCGGCCGGCCATGTAGTCGCCGGTGATGGACCGGGTGTTCTTCAGCAGGTCCTCGAAGCTGCCGGAGTGCACGATTTCGCCGCCGTGTTCACCGGCACCGGGTCCGACGTCCACGATCCAGTCGGCTTCGCGCATGGTGTCTTCGTCGTGCTCAACCACAATAAGCGTGTTGCCCATGTCGCGCAGCTTGGTCAGGGTTTCGATGAGGCGGCGGTTGTCGCGCTGGTGCAGGCCGATAGAGGGCTCGTCCAGCACGTAGAGCACGCCGACCAGGCCCGAACCGATCTGGGTTGCCAGGCGGATGCGCTGCGCCTCACCGCCGGAGAGCGTGCCGGCTGAGCGCGAGAGGGTCAGGTAGTCCAGGCCCACGTCCAGCAGGAACTGTAGGCGTGCGTCAATTTCCTTGAGGACCTGCTCGCCAATCTTGGCTTCGCGGGCGCTGAGCTGCAGGCCGCGCACGAAGGCGAGCGCGTCGGCCAGGGACAGCTCGGTGACCTCGGCGATGGACTTGCCGCCGACCTTCACGCCGAGGATGGTCGGGTTCAGGCGCGCGCCACCGCAGGAGGGGCAGGCGACCTGGCGCATGTACTGTTCGTAGCGGTCGCGGGCGAAGTCCGATTCGGTTTCTTCGTGCTTGCGCTTAATGTAGGCTTTCACGCCCTCGAACCCGGAGGTGTAGCGGCGTTCGCGGCCGAATCGGTTGCGGTAGGACACCTCAACCTTGTAGTCCTTACCGTCCAGGATGGCGGCGCGAGTTGCGGCGGGCAGGTCCTTGAAGGGGGTGTTCAGGTCGAAGCCGAGCTCCTCCCCCAGGCCTGCGAGCAGGCGCAGCCAGTATTCGGTGGTTGCTTTGCCCTGCGACCAGGGGGCGATGGCGCCCTCGCCGAGGGTCAGGTCGGGGTTGGGTACGAGCAGTTCGGTATCGACCTCCAGGCGCGAGCCGATGCCGTCGCAGGCGCTACATGCGCCAAACGGCGAGTTGAAAGAGAAGGCGCGCGGCTCGATGGTGTCGATCTGCAGCGGGTGGTTATTGGGGCAGGCGAGGTTTTCGCTGAAGGAGCGGGTGCGTTCGGGGTCGTCCTGCTCGCGGTCCACGAAGTCGATGAGTACGCGGCCGTCAGCCAGCTTGAGCGCGGTTTCGATGGAGTCGGTCAGGCGCTGATGAATACCGTCCTTAATGACGATGCGGTCGACGACCACCTCAATGGTGTGCTTGTACTGCTTGGCGAGCTTGGGCGGGTCGGAGAGCTGCACGGTTTCGCCGTCCACGCGGGCACGCGAGTAGCCCTGCGTCAGCAGGTCCTTGAAGAGGTCCACGAACTCGCCCTTGCGCGCGCTGACGACGGGCGAGAGAATCTGCAGGCGGGTGCGCTCGGGGTACTCCTGCAGGATGTCCACAATCTGCTGCGGGGTCTGCTGGGTGATTTCCTCGCCGCAGACCGGGCAGTGCGGGTGGCCGATGCGTGCCCAGAGCAGACGCATGTAGTCGTAGATTTCAGTGATGGTACCGACGGTTGAGCGCGGGTTCTTGGAGGTGGACTTCTGGTCGATAGACACCGCCGGGGAGAGGCCCTCGATGAAGTCTACGTCGGGCTTATCGACCTGTCCGAGGAACATGCGCGCGTAGGAGGACAGCGACTCAACGTAGCGGCGCTGGCCTTCCGCGAAGATGGTGTCGAAGGCAAGAGAGGACTTACCGGAGCCGGAGAGGCCGGTGAAGACGACCATCGCATCGCGCGGAATGGTGAGGTCTACGTTCTTGAGGTTGTTTTCGCGGGCACCCTGAACCCGGATACTGGTCAGGTCGTTCGCTTTGAGTGCGGTGCTACCGTGTGCCGGGCGGGGTGTCATCGAAAATCCTTTCGTCTTATCTTCGAATTTAAATTCTACACCTTGACGCCCCGTACACCGGCGGGATTAAGTTGCCGGCGTACGGGGCGTCAGGATGCAACGAAGAGCCACGCGGCGGGCGCGTAGCATCAGCAAAAAGCACGGGAAGAGGGGCATCACACACGTGAAGAGACGCCTCAGAATTGTCGTGGCGGTGAGAGCACCGGGGCTGAGCTACCAGCCGCGGGTGCCCCACTCCTCCAGATGCGGGCGCTCGTCGCCGAGGGTCGTGGAACGACCGTGGCCGGGTAACACGATCGCGTCGTCCTCGAAGCCGCCGAAGAGCTTTTCGAGCACATTGGAGAAAAGCTCACCGAATTGCTGCGGGGAGTCGGTCTTGCCCACTCCGCCGGGGAAGAGCGCATCGCCGGTGAAGAGCAACGTGACGGGGGCGCCGTCCTCCCATGCGGTTTCGAGCACGTAGACGATGGATCCGGGGGTGTGGCCGGGCACGTGCAGGGCGCGCACTACGGTGTCGGATAGGTAGAAGTCGAAGACCTCACCGCCGCGCAGGCGCTCCTCCACCTCGAAGTTCTCCTGTTCCTTAATGGCGTCGGCATCGGCGTCCCCGGCGGAGGTAATCGCGCCGGTGAGCTTCTCGAGCTCGGCAATGGCGCGAATGTGGTCCCAGTGACCGTGGGTGACCAAGATGCCGGTCAGGCCGATTGCGCGGGGCTTGAGGGCCTCGAAGTCTTCTTCCTTCTCCATGACGCGCACGCGGCGGTTCTCGGCATCGGTGAGTTCCAGTTGCGGGCAGTCCTGAAGTAGCGCGTCGAGGGTGAAGGCGTAGAGCTCCTCGGCATCAGCGGCCGGGTCAATGAGCACCTGCTCGCCGGTGGCGCGCATGGTAATGAGGTAGACACTATTGTCCATCTCAGAGACGCTGAAGGCGCGCACGGTCAGTTCGGGGTTCTCGAAGATCAGGGTGGATTCGGGGTATGTAGTCATACCTCCAGTGTAGGGGGTGTTCCGGTTGAGGAAGTGCCGGGTACTCCCCCGCGGGATGCATCTCGATGGCTTCTCGACTGCGTTCGGCTTTGAACGCGCAACCTTTGCCCGGGAGAGGCTCAGGTCTGATGAGGTTCCGGCCGAGGCACCGCGTGAAATCCAAAAGTTAAACAGAGAAGCGACTGCGCATCGATACACAGTCGCTTCTCATGACACCCAGGGGTATCTATCACTCACTCAAACACAAGCAACCCGAGGACTTTGGAAATCTCACGATTACTTGATGCATCCATCATAGCGGAGTTTTTTAGCCCTGTCCGACGGGTCATTTTGGTACGGAGTGCTGATTTAAGTGACCGGAGCCTCACTGTAACCGTTCTGTAATAATTCCACCCGTTTTTTAGGATATCCATACGTACCAATTTTATTTTTTCCACCCGAACAAGTGACCCATCTCACCTAAAAAAATTTCAATTTCCACCTAATTTAGCACTGGAGTGCATATTTTACAGGCTCCGGCTACGGGGTGCATGCAAAATCCAAGTACCCCATTTTTCCTTGAAATATCGCGGAACATCAGCTTGAAGTTGAAAGAAATTTCTATACAATGCAACTAGTTTTTAACCCTTCTCGATCAGACTGCACCCCTAAACCCATCAAGTAAACCCCCGTCCCCTCCCCTCAGTACAAATCCAATTGGTCCATTAGAAGCCCAAATTAGCCCCAATAGATAGCATCTTTGTTACCAAATATGCTCACCTCTATTCTTCTACATCCCCAAAAGTACAAGCTTAGGAAATTTCACCAAAAAGAAAATATACTAGTCAAGACCATATTTTCACGCAATGCAGACATGCAACTCGCTTAAAAATCAACCTCTAGAGGGTGTTTAATGAAAGATAAGGCTCAATCAAATATCAAAGGGAAAAAATAACATATACAGATCAATTGAGGGTTTAGGAACCTACTCACCACCCCCTCCCGATACCCCCTCACACCCCGCTCTCCATCCCTCCCACCAACCCTCAAGCTCACCGTAAGAAACAGCCATATAAGGCCCTAGCAGAGCATCCCAAAAGCGCCGACAAACGAAACAGTCGGCGGGAAGCGAGCGGGAGCGACAGAGGCCGAAACACCTAACCGACAGGGTTAGACCACCACTCGACGACAGGCCCACTGTCGGCGTGCAAAAGAAGGCGGCACCCCTCCCCCATTCGGGAAAAGGCGCCGCCTCCACTAGCTATAAATCAGCTAAAACAGTAGCCCTAGGACAGGCCGACCATCACGCCGTTCTCGTCGAAGCCGATGCGCTCAGCTGCGGGGCTCTTGCTCAGGCCCGGCATGGTGCGCATGGTGCCACAGATAGCGTAGACGTAGCCCGCACCGGCAGCCAGGCGAACCTCACGCACGGGCAGGGTCCAACCGGTCGGTGCACCCTTCAGCGACGCATCCGAAGAGATGGACAGGTGGGTCTTCGCGATAACCACGGGCAGGTGCGAGTAGCCCAGCTCCGCAAAGCGCTTGAGCTGCTTAGCGGCGGCCGGAGCAATCGAAATGCCATCCGCACCGTACACCTTGGTGGCGACCTTCTCAATCTTGGTCTCGATGGAGTCCTCAAGATCGTAGGTGTACTTCAGGTCCGAAACGTCATCGCAGGCCTCGGCCACAACGTTCGCCAGGTCGATGGTGCCCTTACCACCCTCGGCCACACCGTGGTGGATGGCCACGCGAGCACCCGCTTCCTCAGCGATACGGCGGATGGTCTCGTGCTCGGAATCGAAGTCGGTCGGGAAGGCGTTGATTGCCACGACCGGCTGAACACCGAAGTTACGCACAATCTCGATGTGCTTCTTCAGGTTCTCCGCGCCCTTCTCCACGTCGGAGGGGCTCTCCTGCAACATGCCCTCGGGCAGGGGCTTGCCCGGAACAATCTTGTACAGGCCGGAGTGGGACTTCAGGGAGCGCACGGTCACGACCAGCACGGCAGCATCCGGCTTCAGGCCGGAGACGCGGCACTTGACGTTGAAGAAACGCTCAGCACCCATGTCGGCGCCGAAGCCAGCCTCGGTGATTACGTAGTCGGAGTATTCCAGACCCACGTAGTCGGCGACCACGGAGGAGTTACCGGTTGCGATGTTGCCGAAGGGGCCGGCGTGAATCAGGGCCGGGGTGTGTTCCAGGGTCTGCAGCAGGTTCGGGTTGATGGCGTCTGCCAGGATGACGGACATTGCGCCGTCAGCCTTCAGGTCGGCCGCGGTGACGGGCTCACCATCGTAGTTCAGGCCAATCACGATCTTGGCCAGGCGCTCGCGCAGGTCCTTGAAGGAGGTAGCCAGCGAGAGAATCACCATGATTTCGGAAGCGCTGGTGATGTCGAAACCGGTCTCACGCACCACGCCGTCCATGCGTTCGCCCAAGCCCACCACGATATTGCGCAGGGAGCGGTCGTTCATGTCGATGACGCGGCGCCACTCGATTGCACGCGGGTCGATGCGTAGCTCGTTGCCGTGGTGCAGGTGGTTATCAATCATGGCGGCCAGCAGGTTGTGGGCCGCAGTCACAGCGTGGAAATCGCCGGTCAGGTGCAGGTTCAGCTTCTCCATGGGAACAATCTGGGAGTAGCCACCACCGGCTGCACCACCCTTGATGCCGAAGGTCGGGCCCATTGCGGGCTGACGCAGAGCCAGAGCGGCCTTACGACCGGTCTGCGCGAAACCCTGTGCGAGGGAGACAGACGTTGCGGTCTTACCCTCACCGAGCGGGGTCGGAGTCACGGCGGTCACCACAATGTACTTGGAGCCGCGCTTGCGGGCGGTCTCTGCGTTGGTGCTTTCGTCGAGCAGAACCTTGGCGACGTACTTGCCGTAGGGTTCGAGGCGATCTTCGCTGATGCCGTTCTCAGCTGCGACCTTGCTAATCGGCCACAGATCGGCAGCAAGCGCGATTTCGAGGTCGGAGGGGAAAGGCTTCTTCGTCATTGTCATCCTTCGAGTTGTACGAATCATGCCCTTTCATTCTATGCGTTAGCTCACGATTTGTCCTTTCCTTCGCCGTCCCGTGCACCAAGAAAGTGGTTTTTAACGAAAGCTGTCCCTGCCTCCGGTACCCTCCCCTTTTGGGAAGGGACCGGAGGCGGGGACACTCATGAACGCGCCACAACTGCAATGTGCGGCGCGGCAATCTAGGTGTGTGCCTAGTTCATGGTCAGCAGCACCTTGGTGGCGGTGCGCTGGTCCATCGCCTCGTAGCCCTTAGCTGCCTCGTCAATGGGCAGAACCAGGTCGAAGACGCGGCCGGGCTCAATTTCGCCCTTGTAAATCAGGTCGATGAGAGTCGGCAGGTACTTGCGTACGGGGGCGGGGCCACCCTCCAAGTGAACCTGCTTGCCGAAGAGCTTATCGGTGCCGATGGAGCTGTCGTGCGGCACGCCCACGAAGCCGATGTAGCCGCCGTGGCGTACGCATCCGAGGGCCTGGTCGAAGGACTGCTGGGTGCCAACAGCCTCGGCCACACCGTGCGCGCCCACGCCGTCGGTGAGCTCCATGACCTTGGCGATGCCCTCTTCGCCGCGCTCCTCCACGATGTGGGTTGCGCCGAAGGCCTTGGCGAGCGCCTGGCGCTCGGGGTTGCGGGACATGATGATAATCTTCTCCGCGCCGAGCTGCTTGGCGCCGATGACTGCGCTCAGGCCGACCGCGCCGTCGCCGACGACGACGATGGTCTTGCCGGGGCCTGCCTTCGCGGCGTCTGCTGCGTACCAGCCGGTGCCGAGCACGTCGGAGGCGGCCATCAGGTGCGGGATCTGCTCTGCGGTGGGTGCGGCGGGGGTCTTGACGAGGGTGCCGTCTGCGAAGGGCACGCGGGCGTACTCTGCCTGGGTGCCGTTAGAGCGTGCGCCGATGAAGGCGTCGCCTGCGGCGATGGCCTTCAGGCAACGGGAGGGGTAGCCTGCGGTGCAGGTTTCGCACTCGCCGCAGGAGATACAGAAAGAGCCAACGACGAAGTCGCCGGGGGCTACGGAGGTGACCTCGGAGCCGACCTCGACGACCTCGCCGATGTATTCGTGGCCCATTGCCCGGTGGTCGACGGGCTGTGCGCCGCGGTAGGACCACAGGTCGGAGCCGCAGATACAGGATGCGGCGAGCTTGATGATGGCGTCGGTAGGTTCGAGTAGGGTCGGCTTGTCGACCTCGTTGACGACGACCTTGCCGGGGGCTTCCATGACCACTGAACGCATGATGTTTCCCTTCAAATCTGTGTCGATGGTTAGTCGTATCAGAGTACGCCCCCGCACCCCGATATATCAATAACTTTTTATGCTACGGGGTGAAGGCAAAAATTCCGACAACAGGAACCAGAAAGACCGCTCCCCTACTTCTCCGACGCTCTCCCTGCACCTTCCCGTTGATTTCCCCCGGCTTCCGCACGACCCCCGCTTTCCCGTCGGATCCCGCAGGCTCACCAGCCCGGCGATTTAAACGGTAAACCCCCGCACCTCCTACCGGGGTTATCCGGAAGGAGACGCGGGGGTCAGTGTACGCAGGAGCGCGTCTCAAGGATTCAAGGAATCGGAAGACCGATTAGAAGTCCCAGTCCTCATCCTCGGTGTTCACGGCCTTACCGATCACGTAGGAGGAGCCGGAACCCGAGAAGAAGTCGTGGTTCTCATCAGCGTTCGGGGACAGTGCCGACAGGATCGCCGGGGACACGTTAGTCACGGTCGCCGGGAACATCGGCTCGTAGCCCAGGTTCATCAGAGCCTTGTTAGCGTTGTAGTGCAGGAACTTCTTAACGTCCTCACTCCAGCCCACACCGTCATACAGGGAGTGGGTGTACGCGATTTCGTTCTCGTACAGTTCGTACAGCAGGTTGAAGGTGTACTCCTTCAGCTCTGCCTGACGCTCCGCGGACTCCTTCGCCAGGCCGCGCTGGAACTTGTAACCAATGTAGTAACCGTGCACTGCCTCGTCACGAATAATCAGACGAATCAGGTCAGCGGTGTTGGTCAGCTTCGCGTGCGAAGACCAGTACATGGGCAGGTAGAAGCCCGAGTAGAACAGGAAGGACTCCAGCAGAGTGGAGGCAACCTTCTTCTTCAGCGGGTCGTCACCGGTGTAGTAGGACAGAACGATCTTCGCCTTCTTCTGCAGGTGCTCATTCTCAGAAGCCCAGCGGAACGCCTCGTCAATCTCCTTGGTGGAGGCAAGGGTCGAGAAGATCGAGGAGTACGACTTTGCGTGCACGGACTCCATGAACGCAATGTTGGTGTACACAGCCTCTTCGTGCGCGGTCACAGCGTCCGGCAGCAGGGACACAGCACCGACAGTGCCCTGGATGGTGTCCAGCAGGGTCAGACCGGTAAAGACGCGCATGGTCAGCTGCTTCTCTTCCTCGGTCAGGGTCTTCCAGGAGGGCACGTCGTTGCTCAGCGGCACCTTCTCCGGCAGCCAGAAGTTACCGGTCAGACGATCCCAAACCTCAAGGTCCTTCTCATCCTCAATACGGTTCCAGTTGATAGCCTCGACCACGTGGTCGACGAGCTTCACCTTTTCGCTCATTAGTAATTCTCCAATTCTTAAGGAGCGGTTACGGTCCCACGCGTGCCCAACCAGTCGCGCAGGCGGTTTGCGTGGCACCGTAACCGCCCCTTCCAGTCTTTAGTTATAGTGTGCCAGCTCAGGCTGAATGCGTCACAGCATTCGGGCTAGAGCATGCAGGATACGCAGCCTTCAACCTCGGTACCCTCAAGAGCCATCTGACGCAGACGGATGTAGTAGATGGTCTTGATGCCCTTACGCCATGCGTAAATCTGGGCACGGTTGATATCGCGGGTGGTTGCGGTATCGCGGAAGAAGAGGGTCAGCGACAGGCCCTGGTCCACGTGCTGGGTTGCCACAGCGTAGGTGTCGATGATCTTCTCGAAACCAATTTCGTAGGAGTCCTGGTAGTACTCCAGGTTCTCATTGGTCATGTACGGTGCCGGGTAGTAGACGCGGCCGAGCTTACCTTCCTTGCGGATCTCAATCTTCGAAGCGATCGGGTGAATCGAAGAGGTCGAACCGTTGATGTAGGAGATGGAGCCGGTCGGCGGAACAGCCTGCAGGTTCTGGTTGTACATGCCGTACTGTGCCACGTCAGCAGCCAGCTGAATCCACTCTTCACGGGTGGGAATGTGGTGCTTAGCGAACAGTTCGCGGGTACGCTCAGTCTGCGGTGCCCATTCCTTCTCAATGTACTTTGCGAAGAACTCACCGGATGCGTACTTCGAGTTCTCGAAGCCCTCGAAACGCTCACCGCGTTCCTTAGCAATCTGCATGGAGGCGCGGATTGCGTGGTAGGCGACGGTGTAGAAGTACATGTTGGTGAAGTCCAGCGCCTCTTCGGAGCCGTAGAAGACGTGCTCGCGTGCCAGGTAGCCGTGCAGGTTCATCTGGCCCAGGCCCACGGCGTGGCTCATCTTGTTGCCACGCTCGATGGACGGCACGGAGCGGATGTCGGACTGGTCCGAGACGGAGGTCAGCGCACGGATTGCGGTCTCCACGGTCTTACCGAAGTCGTCGCCGTCCATGGTGAGGGCGATGTTCAGCGAACCGAGGTTGCAGGAGATGTCCTTACCGACGGTCTCGTAGCCGAGGTCGGCATGGTAGGTGGAGGCCTCAGAAACCTGCAGAATCTCGGAGCAGAGGTTCGACATGATGACCTTACCGGCGATGGGGTTCGCACGGTTGACGGTGTCCTCGAACATCACGTACGGGTAGCCAGACTCGAACTGAATCTCCGCGATGGTCTGGAAGAACTCACGAGCGTTAATCTTGGTCTTGGTGATGCGTGCATCGTCGACCATCTCGTAGTACTTCTCGGAGACGTTAATGTCAGAGAAGGGCACGCCGTAGATGCGTTCCACATCGTACGGGGAGAAGAGGTACATGTCCTCGTTCTTCTTGGCCAGCTCGAAGGTGATGTCGGGGATGACGACGCCCAGGGAGAGGGTCTTGATACGAATCTTCTCGTCGGCGTTCTCGCGCTTGGTGTCCAGGAAGGCATAGATGTCGGGGTGATGCGCGTGCAGGTACACGGCACCGGCACCCTGACGTGCGCCCAGCTGGTTAGCATAGGAGAAGGCGTCCTCCAGCAGCTTCATGACGGGGATAACGCCCGAAGACTGGTTCTCAATCTTCTTGATGGGCGCACCGGATTCGCGCAGGTTGGTCAGGGCGAATGCCACGCCGCCGCCGCGCTTGGAGAGCTGCAGGGCCGAGTTGATGGAGCGGCCGATGGACTCCATGTTGTCTTCCATGCGCAGCAGGAAGCAGGAGACCAGCTCGCCACGCTGCTTCTTGCCCGCGTTGAGGAAAGTCGGGGTAGCCGGCTGGAAGCGGCCTGAGATGATCTCGTCCACAATTTCCTCGGCCAGCTTCTCGTTACCCTCTGCCAGTAGCAGTGCCACCATGCAGACGCGGTCCTCGAAACGCTCCAGGTAGCGCTGACCATCGAAGGTCTTGAGCGCGTAGGAGGTGTAGAACTTGAAAGCACCCAGGAAGGTAGGGAAGCGGAACTTCACGGCGTAGGCGCGCTTGAACAGGTTCTTGATGAACTGGAAGTTGTACTTCTCGAAGAGTTCCGGCTCGTAGTACTGGTTCTCGATCAGGTACTCAATCTTCTCTTCCAGGTCGTGGAAGAACACGGTGTTGTTGTTGACGTGCTGCAGGAAGTACTGACGTGCAGCCTGACGGTCGGCATCGAACTGAATCTTACCGTTCTCATCATAGAGGTTCAGCAGAGCGTTCAGTTCGTGGTAGCTCATACCTTTGAACTTCTCGGGCACGCTCTTGCCGCTGTGGCTCGCACCGAGAGTTTCTAGTGCTGAGGGCAGTTTTGCGTCCAAAATACTTCCAATCCTTCGTTGACTTTTTCTACATCTGAATCGGTGCCCATGAGCTCAAACTTGAAGAGCACGGGCACATCGCACTTCTTGGCGACAATGTCTGCCGCGATACCGAAGAGCGGACCAAAGTTGGTGTTGCCGGCGCCAATCACACCGAGTATGTGGTTGCGATTCTGCTCCACGTTCAGGAATTTAACCACCTGCGGGGGAACGTTACCGGCGCCTTCAGGCTTGCCGTAGGTGGGGACGATGAGCACAAACGGCTCATCAAGAATGAGGGTGTCTTCGCGGGTGCGCAGCGGCAGGCGGAGGCGGCGGGCACGGATCTTCTCCACGAACTTGTGGGTGTTACCAGAGATGGAGGAGAAGTACACGATGAGTGGCACTGTGTCGTCCCATTCGACCTCGGTCGCTCGACCCTCGGAGGCGTTGCGTGCGTCCAGAAGAATCTTCCGGATTTCTGCGTGCTCATCGACGGGGTTGGGCGTGAGGGCGGTACTCATCTTATACTCCTTATTCTCGTGTGCCGGTGTGGTTCTGTACCGATTTTCCGTTTGTACGGGTTTCGGCAGGGTTGTTACGCTGCCAGAGCGTTGATCTTGTCGGGCTGGAAGCCGGACCAGTGCTCGTCGCCTGCAATGACGACGGGTGCCTGCAGGTAGCCGAGGGACTTAACCATTTCAAGGGCCTGAGCGTCTTCGGTGATATCAACCTTGATGTAGCTGATACCCTTCGCGTCGAGGGCGCGGTAGGTCATGTTGCACTGAACGCACTGGGGCTTGGTGTACACGGTCACTACCATGAGAGTGCCTCTTACTTTCTCCCGCTCAGGCGGGCTTATCTCGTGAATGAATCTGGCGTGTTTCGTTGGTGGTTCACCACGTGTTGTTCACGGCGGGCGCTGTGCCGTCCGCTGCCCTTCCTAGTGGGGTGTGGCGGTTTCCTGCGCTGGGGCAGTGCGCCTAAAAGTGCCGTAGTGGTGGAACCGAGTATTAATACTACATGTAGTGTTGAGATTTTTCTTCACCACAAGATGATGTGGTGCGAGGGTCGTGTTTCGTTCGATAAACCCACAGTTGAACCCACTTAAGAGGGGGCATCTACAGCTTATCCACACCCTGCCGCGGGGCTAGTTCGCCGTATTTTCGCGGGGTGTGCCGGGTTATCCACAGGTGGGGTTTAAGTTGGGGCAGAATTTTAAGGGTTCATTGGCCCGCTGAGTCGAGGTTCAGTTAACCTCATGTATGCGTTTGGAGGCATAAAACCCGGCAAATTCGGGCTTGATTTAAGGGAAGGTTTCATACTCGCCCATCATGACGCGGAACGACAGGGCTTTAAAGACGAACAGGTTTTCTTAATAGGGGCTTAACCCGAGGGCTGACCGCGGTGAAGGTGTGTGATTAAAGCTGTACAAAAGATTTTTAACTCTCCATGAGTCGCCGGTGTGTCGTTGGTTTAAGTTGGTTAAGCCTTAAACACCCCACAATCTAACGGATAAACCGGAATCTACAGGACGAATTTGGGGCACTCTCACCGCAACCTCACACACCACACACCACGAAGACTACAAAGGCCGACCACCCGCACTGGGGGTGGTCGGCCTTCAACGGCATCTATCCATATATGGGGTGCACAGGGGCGCAGAAGCGCCTCGGTGAGAACGTCTAGAAGTCAATTAGCCCCAGATGACGTAGCTTCTTGCTGAGCGTCACGCCATCTGTAGCCTCAATCCACAGGGGCGAGCGCATCATCTGCTCGGCGCGGTGGTCGCTCCACACGCGACCCGAGGAGAGCACGGACTCCCCCACCGTCAGGTTGCGAATCACGATGGCCGCCACGTTGTCCGGGTAGCGTACCGCGAAGCCGTTGTAGATGTACGGGTCGCGTTGCCCGTCGTCACCAACCAGGATCCACTTCATCTGCGGGAACTCTTCAACCAGGCGCTGCAGGGAATCCACTTTATGCTTGGTGCCGGACCGGAACCAGCGGTCGGGGGTCGGCCCCCAGTCGGTGAGGAGGAATGTGCCGCGCGGGTAGCCGTTACGGCTCAGGAATCGGCGCAGGGTCGGGGTGATGTTCCACGCGCCGGTGGACAGGTACATGAACGGTGCGCTCGGCTCGCTACGGCGAATACGGTCGGTCATGACGGCCATACCGGGGGTTGGGATGCGCGCGTGTTCGTCAAGCACGAAGGAGTTCCAGGCGGCCACTAGGGGACGCGGCAGCATGGTCACCATCACGGTGTCGTCGACATCCATGATGACGCCCAGTTTCTGCGACTCCGGCACGATATAAACGCTGGTAGCTACGGCACGCGACCCGGGCACGTACATGATGACCTCATGCATGCCGGGTTCCAGGTCAATGGTGAGCTTCACGTCGAGCACGCCGCCGCGGTCGGTGTACGCCTCGTACTTGGTGCCGCCGATAACGATGGTGACCGGTGCATCCGACATGGCGATTGCGGTGAAGGCGCGCCAGCCTCGCATGGGGTTGGCGGTGTCTTGGGTACCTTCAACAACCTGGAGGAGCCGTTCAAGATCGACTGTGTTGTAGAGGGCTCGGGCAATGATACGCACCCAGCCCGGGTTCCCTTCGGAGGCAACTCGCCCGTACCCTTCGCTGGGGACGAGAATCGGTTCGCGGCCGGCGGCGATAGCGCGCTTTTCACGCCATCGGTGCAGGCGGTCGGCTACGCGGTAACCGATGTTAACCGCCTCGTCAGCGGCGTCATTGACTAGGTTGCGCAATTCGTTATCCCCTCAGACTCTTACCCCACTAGTGTAACTGAGCCTGTCCTCCGGCGCGCTGAGCCTAGCGTACCGATACCTTTAAATACGCGGGTGAGGACGGGCTGTCACTGTGATATGCGCATTATTTGGGGTGGCGGGGCCGTTCAAGTTCTTCTGGAACCCGTGCGGGCGTTATCCTAGAAGATATGATCCACTCACAGCCTAACCGCCGACTTTTTGTGCTCGGCACCGCTATGCTTCCGCTCATCGCAGCCTGCTCGAAGAAGTCGGGCAACGACTACGACAGCACGAGCGGCAACTTTACTCCCTACCAGGCCGGTAGCGAGAGCCCCACCGCTACTCCTCGGCCTGCCGCCACGAATTCACCGACCCAGTCCGTCACCGGCAACCCGATTGATAAGCCGCGTGAGTGGCCGGGCGTAGGTAACGCTCTTGTGGGTGAAGGAAAGTATATTGCGTGGACGGTTGATGATGGCGCCAGCCCCGAGGCGATTCGCGGCTACGCTGAGTTCTCTAAGCGCACGAATACGCGTCTGACTTTCTTTATTAACGCCTCGTACGTGGGTTTTAAGGATAATGTTGACGCGCTCCGCCCGCTGGTTCAGAGCGGTCAGATTCAGATTGCGAACCACACGTACAACCACGCCGACCTAACTACCCTGGATGCCGATGGTGTGAAGGCTGAGTTGCAACGCAACGAGGACGAGATTATGAGTATCTTCGGTGTCTCGTCGAAGCCGTACTTCCGCCCGCCGTATGGCCGTTACAACGAGGCCGTGCTGAAGGCTGCCGGTGAGATTGGTTTTACCCGCCCGGTCATGTGGAACGGCACGACCGGCGACGAGGCAAAGACTAGCGCCCGTGTGATTTACATGCGTTCGCTACGCTACATGCTTCCGCAACAGATTATTCTGGGCCACCTGAACTATGAGACGATCGTTCCGATTCTGGATAAGCTCAAGGGTCTGTTGGATGAGCGTGGTTTGACCCCGGTTACGATTCATGACTACTACGGTGACGCTTCGGAGGAGGAGATTAAGGCTGCGGCCCCCAGCCCGACTGCAACCCCCGAGCCGAGTGAGACTCCTTCTGCGGATGCGACGAGCGCAGCTCCCACACCGACCCCTACTCCCACGCCGACTCCTCGGTACGAGGATGAGGTAGCCGCTACCAAGGCCCCCTCGCAGCCGGCCGCTACCACGCGCGCATCCCAGCCGGCTCAGCCGCAGCCTGCGGCCACGCGTCCGGCCGCTACTTCGGCCCCTGCCGCGGCCAACCGCTAGGCCGATTCTGGTCGGGTTGGGCCGCGAGATACGCTCGACTTTCAGGCTGTGATATGTGCGAAGCCCCCTCTCTCCCCGAGCGGGAGGGAGGGGGCTTCGCCGTGCCCGGCTTTGCGGATTCTCTCTCCCCCGATTCGATGAACGACGGAGCTCGCCGAACAGCGGGCAGGTCGCGCAGGAATAAACGGGGTGGTCGGTACGTTGGGTGAGCGTAGAGTGGCGGCGGCTGCCGCATACGAACGAGAGAGGAATAGATAGATGCGTATTGATATTTGGTCCGATATTGTGTGCCCCTTCTGCTACGTGGGCAAGCGTAACCTGGAGCTGGCGCTCGCCGAGTTTGAGCACCGTGACGAGGTTGAAGTGGTGTGGCATAGTTTTGAGCTGGACCCGTCGGCTACGGAGCATCCTGCCGGTTCGTTGCCTGAGCTGATTGCCGGTAAGTATCAGATGCCGTTGGAGCAGGCGATTGCGAGCCAGGAGTCGTTGGCGGAGCGTGCCCGCGAGGTGGGTTTGGATTTCAATTGGCGTCAGGCGCGGTACGGTAACACCTTTGATGCGCACCGTGTGATTCATTATGCGGCGGAGCAGGGTTTGGCTTCGGCGGCGCAGGAGGCGTTTAAGAAGGCGTACTTTACGCAGGGCCGTTCGGTGCAGGATCACGAGTCGATTCTGGATATTGCTTCTGAGATTGGTCTGGATACTGCCGAGGTTGAGGCCGTGTTGAAGAGCGACCGTTACGCGGCGGATGTGCGTGCTGATGAGCAGTTGGCGCGCCAGCTGGGAAGTAACGGTGTGCCGTTCTTCTTGATTGAGTCAAAGTGGGCGGTCAGTGGTGCGCAGCCCGCGAAGATGCTGGTGCAGGCGCTGCGTCAGGTGTGGGAGGAGACTCACCGCGTTGAGTTTTTGAACCCGCTGGCGGGCACTTCGGGTGAGGCTGCGGGTGCCAATGCTGCGGAGGCGGGCCCGTCCTGCGATGTGAACGGCAACTGCTCCTAGCGACAGTCCTGGCGAGAGCTGGCCCGGCGAGGGCGCTACTCCCCCTAGTTCCCCCATCTAGTGCAGACACCCTAATAGAGCGAAGCCCCCTTGTGCCGGTCCTTGCGTGAACCGGGCGCGAGGGGGCTTTGGCGTGCCAGATTGGCGTTTCTTCCCTTGTCGGAACGTTTGAGGGGCTCAATATTGTCTGCGGGTGGGATTGTTTTCCTTTACACTTGAGTGTGTGTTCTACGGTGAACACGCTTATCCACTCACTTTATAAAGGAATATTGTGTTGAAAATTCACGCCGCAACCGCTGGTGTTCTTGCGGGTGCTCTACTGCTGACTGGTTGCTCTTCGTCTGTTCGCGTTCCGAAGTCTGTGCCGTCTGCGTCTTCGTCGACGTCTGCCTCTGCTAGCCCTTCGGCTACTGCTAGTTCTTCTCCGACGCCGAGTGCGTCTGCAACTCCTTCGGAGTCTCCTACCCCGACGGAGACTCCTTCGCCGGTTCCTCCGGCTGAGGCTCCCACCCAGGCGCCGGCTACTGAAGCTCCGGCGGCACCGGCCTCAGAGACCCCGGCACAGCAGGCCCCGGCTCAGGAAGCTCCTGCTCAGGTTGCTACGGAGGCACCCGCTCAGCAGGCGCCCGCGCAGCAGGCCCCGGCTCAGCCTGTTCAGCAGGCTCCGGCGCAGTCGAGTGTTTATTACGAAACATGCGCTGATGCTCGTGCGGCTGGTGCGGCGCCCCTGCATCGTGGCGAGCCGGGTTACCGCCCTGGTCTAGATAAAGACGGTGACGGCGTGGCGTGCGAGCCGAAGAAGAAGCACTAAGCTTCTACCCCCAGGTATAGCGAAGCCCCCTCGTACTATTTCTAGTACGAGGGGGCTTCGCCGTGCCCGGAAGGCCCACGTCAGTTGGCGTGAACTCAACCGGGGCTGGGGCAAGTAAGCTTAGCCGGTCGGCACTACGGCGACCTAACCGTAGTAGTCGCGAATCGTAACAGTCGTGAGCCCCATACGGTCCATCAGGCCCCTAATCTCATCCATCACCGAAATCACCCCGGGGTAATTCAGGTGACCAATAATGATGCGTTGCGCATCCACGTACTCCTTCGCAAAACGAAGCACCTCCTGCGAGGGAATATTCGAAGAATCAGCCAAGGAGCCATACCACAGCACCGGGCGCGTGAAACCGCACGAGGCCGCAGCCGCCAGCACGCGCGCATCATAATACCCGTACGGAGGGCGGAAATACGGCTTCGACGACACCCCAAAAAGCCGCTGAATCTCCTCATCATTGCGCGTCAGCTCCCGAACGATCTGCTCATCGCTGAGTTTGGTTAGCGCGGCGTGACTATACGTGTGGTTCGCAATCTGCAGCTGACCGCTCTTCACCAGCGGAAGCAACAGCTCGCGGTGCTGCTCAAAAGAGGGGTACTGGCCATTAATAAAGAACGTGAGGCGCGTACCGGTGCGGCGAGCAAACTCGGCGTACGCGCGCACCACATCAGGGTTGGCGCCGTCATCAACCGTCCAGGCGACGTACTTGCCCTCACCAACAAGCCCCGTCTGCGGCCCATCCCAGGGGCGAGGCGTCGGCACAGGGTTACCGGGAGCCTGCGTGCTACCAGAACTCGGCGCGGCGGAAGGAGTAGCGCTCGCGGAACCACTCGGCGCGACAGAAGCAGAGGCATTGGGGCTACCTGAAGCGGTAGGGCTACCCGTCGCGCCTGCGTTGACGCCGGTCGTCGAAGAGCAGGAGGTGAGAGCAAGACCCAGAGAGCCCAAGCCCAGAGCGCCCAAGCTGAGGAGTACGCCGCGGCGGGAGGCCACGGAACGATAAATCATGGTGTTTCTATGATCCCGATGCGCCTCGAACGACATCGGGTTCTGAGCGGTGTTCATACTCTCAGTGTAAAATAGCAACCCTTCCGAGCATCTAACAAGTCAAAAGATTACGTCAAAACACTTCAGTGAAGAAGCCACCCATATCTCATACATCAACTTTTTCTTGAAGCCCCCACTCCACCACAAAGCCCCCTATACGCCTCAGCGCAAGGGGGCTTCACAACACAACTCAGGTGACCGCGGCACAGCACACAGGCCACGCGACAGCTAGCGAGGCTGGTAGGTGCGAGCACGCTCCGCACGCGCACGGCGCACCTCAGCATCCCGAAGAACCGGAACCAGAAGACGCACCAGCTGCTTAATTCCGCGCATCACCAGCTCAATCCACAACGCCGCAGACAGCACGCCCGCAGCACGCGGGTGACGGCGACGCACCCACCTCAACGACAGCAACGAAAACACAAAATACGCCGGGTACAGGAGAGCCTCACGAAAACGGAGAGCCTGCCGAACAACGGGATTCTGAGAAAGCTTCTTCATACCACCAGTATATCCAGCCAAGCGGCACAGCCACACCGAGGCACCGGCTACGCCCCGAACTCACCCACCAGCTCAGCCGAAGGATTAACCGATACACCACCCGCAGGCGAAGACACCACAGAACTACCCGCCGGCTCCATCACAGCGCCCTCCCCCACCAGCTGAGAAGGAGCGGACCCCTCAGGACCCGACAGAATCGTCACGTTCATGCGGCGTAGCGCATCCGTATCAGTAATCGTGTCATCGTTATCAATCAGGTACACCCGGTAGCCGTCAGCAGTCAGGCGGCGCATCAGCTCCAAGAGCATATTCTGCGCCACCTCATCCACCGCGTACACGCGCGTCACATCCAGCGCGACCTTCGAACCCTCCATCGGGGCGTCCACAATCTCGCGAATCACGCGTTCCACACCCGCGAAGCGAATGCGGCCCTGTAGCTGAATCAGGCGCATGGCCTCGGGGCCGGAACCAATCTGGTAGTCCGCGCGCAAGGCCGAGCGCGCCACCGTCGGCACGTTCATCACGTGCATGCCCATATCTTCAGAAAACTTCTCGAAGAGCTCCACACCGCGCACGCTATTACCGTGCCCGTCCAGGCGCGGAGAAAACGTCGCCACACCCAACTGGCCCGGAACCGCACCAATAATGCCGCCGCCCACGCCGCTCTTCGCCGGAACACCCACCTGGGTCGCCCAGTCACCCGCGGAGTTGTACATACCGCACGTGAACATGACGCTCAACACCTGACGCACCACACCCTTCGGCACCACCTGCTCCCCCGTCACCGGGTGCACACCGTAGTTCGCGAGAGTCGCAGCCATCAGAGCCAAGTCCTTCACCGTAACCATGAGCGAGCACTGGCGCGTGTACCCCTGCACCGACACCTCCGGATCACCCGTCAAGATGCCGTGGCCGCGCAGCATGTGCGCAATAGCGTAGTTGCGGTGCGCGTGCTCCAACTCAGACTCGTACACGCGCTCATTCACCGACAGCCGACGGCCCGCAAAAGCCGACAGGCCCGAAATAACGCGCTCCATACGCTCACCCTGCGTAGCCCCCGGAGGACCCACCAGCGAGTGAGTGGTAATCGCACCAGCGTTAATCATCGGGTTCAACGGCTTACCCGAGCCGTCCTCCAGCGACAGCTCATTGAAGGGCTCGCCCGAGGGCTCAACGCCAACCTTCGCCAGCACGTCATCAAAACCGCGATCAGCCAGAGCCAACGCATACACGAAAGGCTTAGAAATCGACTGAATCGTGAACTCCACGTCGCTATCACCCGCAGCGTACTGCTCACCATCAACCATCACGATCGACGCAGCCAAGCGATCCGGATTAACAGCCGCCAGCTCGGGAATATAGTTCGCCAGCTCCCCAGAAGTATCGGAGGCGACCACCGCCAAGGAGTCAACAAGATACGTGGCGATAGGTGAATGCATGGTCTCCTCCGTGATGCTGATTCAGTGTTCGGGGCACATTCCCGGATGCACCAGAGAACCCGGACATACCCCACCTACGAGTGTATCTTTTGCCGCCAAAAGCTACCAACTACCGCCCCCAATGACAGCCGAGTGGACAGCCCAGCACGGTACAGATCAAAACACGGAGCTACGCACAACAACAAGCACGAACCCGGTGCCGGGAACGTGCCCCCGGCTAGGGGTGGCGAACCGACTGCGGCTCCTGACCACCCAGCTCAGCGGTCTCCAACTGGAACGTCGAATGCTCCACCGACACCTTAAAGTGGGTAGCAACGCACGAACGAATCCGCCCCAAAATCACCACAGCCGACCCGTCCCTGAAGCATGCATCGTCAACAACCACGTGCGCTGTCACCACCGGCAGGCCCGTCGCCACCATTGAGGCGTGCACATCGTGCACCTCCACCACGCCGTCAACACTCAAGATATGCTCGCGCATCGCGTCCAGGTCCAGGCCGTCCGGGGTGAACTCCATGAGCACCGCCGTCGTCTGCTTCATCAAACGTACCGCACGCGGCACAATCAGTGCCGCAATAAACAGACCGGCCAAAGCATCCGCCCGATAGAAACCGGTCAACCAAATCACCACAGCCGCCACAATCACGCCCAGCGAACCCAGGGCATCATTGAGCACCTCCAGGAATGCGGCACGCATATTGAAGTTCGCATTTCGGCCCGAAGCCAGCACCACAATGCCAACAACATTCGCTACCAAACCGACCACACCAAAAACCAGCAACTCAGCGCCAGGCACCTCAGGAGCCGCAAACAGACGATGCACGCCCTCCACCGCAGCATAAATACCCACCGCCAGCAGGAGCACCGACTGCCCCAGAGCCGCCAGCACCTCAATACGGCGGAAACCCCACGTATGGCGCGAGGTCGCCGGACGCGTCATGAGCGAAGCCGCGGTGAGCGCCACCAGCAGACCGGAGGCATCCGTAATAGCGTGCGCCGTATCCGTCAGCAGGGCCAAGCTACCCGTCACCAGCGAGCCAACCGCCTGCGCCAACACAAGAATGACCGCCAGGCTAAAGGCAACCAGAAGACGCGGACGCATCGAAGCGGCATCCTCCGGACTCGGAACGTGCGAATGATTGTGATGATGACCGTCGTGGTGAGCGTGTGCGTACTCTCCCATGAACCTCTCCTTGAGATGTGGCTGGTGTGAGATGACCAGCGCGGGAAGACCGGCATAAGCCGGCAGGCGACGCAAACAACTGAGAGTCCGTCGCCTCCAGAACGAAACCACGATGCAAAAAGTCTAGAGATAGCAAAATCGCCCGATTCATATAAAACGGGCGATTGGCACCTCAATCGAGGTTTCCGTGGAGATAAGGGGACTCGAACCCCTGACCCCCTGCATGCCATGCAGGTGCGCTACCAGCTGCGCCATATCCCCATATTCTGTTATGTTCCTCAAGGAGGCAACATGAATATATTACACACTCCTCAGAGGGCGATGCAAATCAAGAACAGCTCAAATTCAAAAAAATTCAAAAATTTCAGGAGCCCCAAACTGCCCCACCTACGGCACATAAAACATCGCAAATACAATGAGGCGAACACAGCGAGGGGTGAGCCCACGCCCCGCATGTGCACCACATGCAAGGCACCGAACTCACCCCTCACGCAAACGCTACGGAGGCGCAACTCAGAGCGTCACGCCCCACGGTGCAGTCCGAAAATCTAAACCTCGTCCTGCGCCGGGATGATGCGTGCGGCCTCTTCCTCGGACTCAGCCTCGATGTCGAAGGGAGCCTCGTTCTCCACACCCAGCTCGATGCGCGGGGCCTGGGCCCACAGGCGATCCAGGGCGTAGAACTCGCGGTCCTCCTCATGCTGAACGTGAACCACGATATCGCCGAAGTCCAGCAGAATCCAACGACCCGAGGAACGACCCTCACGGCGTACCGGCTTCAGACCAGCCTGCTCACGCAGGGCGTCCTCAACCTCGTCAGCCACGGCGTTCACCAGGCGCTCATTATGAGCCGAAACCACCAGGAAACCGTCAATCAGACCCATGTCGTCGGCAGCATCCACAGCGAACAGGTTCGTTCCCTGCTTCTCCTCCGCCGCACGGGCGGCAATGCGCAGAGCCTCAACCGAGGACTGTGCAGCAGTCATGTTTTCCTTTCTTGCCGGTCATTCCCACCGGCAGCACCCCGCGGGGCGTATTCTCACGGCCTACTTCGGGCCAAAAATCATAATCAAGCCAACAACAACCAGGGCCAGCAGCAGAACAATCCACAGCCAGGCCAGAGAAGTCTTCTGAGCCGGCTTCAGCACCTCATGCTCCGACTGGTTCTCGGCAACCTTCTCAGCGAAAGACTTTTCGGAGTCCTTCTTCTGAGCGCTGCTATCCGCACGCTCCACCGAAGCCACCGGGGCGCTCTTAGACTTGGCGGACTCATCCGCCGCGAGCTCAGCCAGCGCCACCGAATCCTCAGGATCCTGGCGGTCCACCATGCGTTGCAACAACTCCTCCACCTCATCCGGGCTCAGAGCCACGGTCGGATCGCCATCCACCGAATCCACGGTGTCACCAGAAACCGAGCCGTCCAGAACGCTCAAGTCCAGGCCCTGCGCGTTCACAGCGCTCACACGGGTGGGCAAGTTGGAGGATGCACCCTCATCCTTCTGCGCCTCGGAAGCCTCGGACTCCTGAGCATCCTGAGACTCGGAAGATTCCTCATCCTCAACCGCTACAGAAGCGTAGTCGACAACACGCTCGTCAACCTTCGGCTCGTCGCGCACGAGGTACTCGTGCATCTTCGGCTCAGGCTCCTCCTCCTTGACCACGGTAATCACCGGGATCGAAGAGGTCAGCGGGCTATCCACCGCCGAGGGATTAGTGGCATCCACACGGTTCTTTGCAATCTCCTCGGGACGCAGAATACGCAAGCTACTGGTCAGAGGAGCCGGCTCATGCAGCTTCTCCTCATCATTCGCCTCAGTCTCAATCTTGCCCTGGGCCGCCAACGCCGCAAAACGACGCTGAACCGCCAGAACCTGCGGATCAATCGCGCCAGCATTCACCACGGAACCCATATTATCTACAGGCTTCGGGTTCTCCCCGCGGCGGTGCGCACGCAGGTACTCGGCAACTTCCTCACGGTAACGGGCGAGACGGCGTGGACCCATCACCTTGGTCGGCGGCGGCACCTCAATGCCGTCTTCGGTCACGTACGTCTCGTAGAGGTACGCTTCGTCCTCGCTATAGGGCTTCGAACCCGCAGCTTCACTCATGTGTTCCCTCATTATTCGTCGATTCGGGTGACTGCTCCGCCTCATCCTTCACTCGAGGCAGACCGTCACGGTAGGCCGTCAAAGCGTCCTTCTTATACAGCCCATACTTCGCAATATACTGCACCACACCATCGGGTACCAGGTACCAGATGGGAGCATCCTCAGCCGCACGACGGCGAATATCGGTCGAAGAAATCGCCATCGCAGGAATCTTCAGCGTCGTAATATGACGCCCCTCCGCAAGAGGAGGATCCAGCGTATGATCGGGGCGGGTCACTCCCACGAACGTCGCAAGATCCCACAGCTTATGGGCATTGCGCCAGGTCATAATCTGGCTGATGGCGTCCGCCCCGGTAATGAAGAACAGGTCAGCATCGGGGCGCAGGCTACGCAACTCGTTAAGCGTATCAAAGGTGTACGTGGCGCCGCCACGGTCAATATCAATACGGCTCACCGTAAAACGCGGGTTCGACGCCGTCGCAATCACCGTCATCAGATAGCGATGCTCGGCATCACTCACGTGCCGCTCCCCCACCTTCTGCCAGGGCTGACCGGTCGGAACAAAAACAACCTCATCCAAATCAAACACCGCGGCAACCTCACTAGCCGCCACCAGGTGCCCGTGATGAATCGGGTCAAACGTTCCACCCATCACGCCCAAACGCACCCGTCCAGGAACACGAGGGGGAATTGACTCGAAACTCGGAGCACCGAAATCAAACTGAATAGGCTGATCACTCACAGAAGCCGTCCTTGCTGGGGACAGAGACCGCACCGGAAAACAACGCGCCCACCGGTGAGGATACGGGCAAATACACGGATGCGCGCACCACCGGACAGACCAACTCGGGACGCCGGATGCACGTGCATACACCCATCTATGCTACCGTCTCGATGCTAAAAACAGCGAAATGACGGGGGTGAGCTAAGCCGCGGGTGGAACACCCGAGACCTGGCTCACCCCCACCATCACAATGTGGACTGTGCCTTAGTCCTCGTCCTCGATGCTGAGCATGTCGATGCTCTCGTCGACCTTGCCTTCCTTGAGCTTCTTGCGGTACTCCACAGACTCGGTCCAGACGCCAGCCACGCGCTCGGACTCCAGCTCGGCACGAGCCGCAGCCTTCGCATCCATGCGTTCCTTGTACTCCACACGCTTCTGAGCGCGGGTCGGGCGGATAATCTCCTCCAGGCGAGCGTCGGTACCGCGCGGCGAAGAGAGCAACTCGGCGCCGCCAACCATAGTCGGTTCCCAGTCGAAAATCACAGAGTTGTCGCTCTCGCCAATCACCACGGCGTCGCCAGCGCGGGCACCAGCCTTAAACAGCTCGTCCTCAACACCCAGGCGGGCCAGACGGTCCGCCAGGTAGCCGACCGCCTCGTCATTGTTGAAGTCGGTCTGCTGAATCCAACGCTCAGGCTTCTCACCAATCACGCGGAACAGCGGCTCCAGGTTGCGCTCCTCGCGACGAATCACGAACTCCTGCTTCTTCTTATTGCGGAAGCCCTTCGGGCGAATCACGGGGGTCTCGACGGTCACACGCGCAGCCTCCTTCTCAGCGGCAGCGCGCGCGGCACGGTCCTCCTCCACGAGCTTTGCCATCGCGAAGATGAGAGGCTTCAAACCCTCATGCGAGGCAGTCGAAATCTCGAAGACCTTAAAGCCCATCTCCTCGAACTCGGGACGCACAAACTCGGCCAGCTCACGAGCCTCAGGCACGTCAATTTTGTTCAACACCACAATCTGCGGACGCTCGTGCAACGGCACGGTCACGCCCGCGGTCGGGTCGACCTCGTAGTTCTGCAGCTCGCCGCGAATCACCTCGAAGTCGCTAATCGGGTCACGGCCGGGCTCCAGAGTCGCGCAGTCAATCACATGCACGAGCGCCGAGGAGCGCTCTACGTGACGCAGGAAGCGGTGGCCCAGGCCACGCCCCTCCGAAGCGCCCTCAATCAGACCCGGCACGTCGGCCACGGTGTAGCGCACATCGCCCGCCTGAACCACGCCCAGGTTCGGGATCAGGGTCGTAAACGGGTAATCCGCAATCTTCGGGCGCGCCGCGGAGATAGCGGCAATCAACGAGGACTTACCCGCCGAGGGGTAACCCACCAAGGCCACATCCGCAATGGACTTAAGCTCCAGCACAATATCGGCCTCTTCACCGGGGGTACCCAGCAGCGCGAAGCCGGGGGCCTTACGCTTCGTCGAAGCCAACGCGGCGTTACCCAGTCCGCCCATACCGCCGCGCGCGGCGATGTACTCGTCACCAACGCGCAACAGGTCGGCCAGCACATTGCCCTCGCGGTCCTTCACCACGGTGCCCTGCGGCACGGTCAGAACCAAGTCCTCACCGTTGAAGCCGTGGTGCATGTCGCCACGACCAATATCGCCATTCGGAGCGTGCTGGTGCGGGCTGTGATGGTACTCCAGCAGGGTCGTGGTCTGGTTATCAACGCGCAGAACCACCGCGCCACCGTTACCACCGTTACCACCGTTCGGGCCGCCCAGCGGCTTAAACTTCTCACGTCGCACGGAGACGCAGCCGTTGCCTCCGCGACCGCCGGAAACATGCAAGACCACGCGGTCCACGAATTCCGCCACGGGTTCTCCTATCTTGGAAAGTCTTCTCTTCGCCGACGCCTCAACGCCCAATGGGCGGATGCGTCAACAGGCGCAGCCGGGTTGGGGCGCGCCTCCTCGCGAGGACCAGCGCACGGCGTGCGGGTCACTCGCAGAACGGGAGTTATAGCGAGAGGGGGTAGACTCGCGCCTACCCCCTCTGCCCTAGCGGTGAGTATTACTCAGCTGCAGCCAGGATGTTAACGACCTTGCGGCCCTTGCGGGTACCGAACTCGACGGTGCCTGCTGCCAGAGCGAACAGGGTGTCGTCGCCACCGCGGCCAACGTTCAGGCCGGGGTGGAAGTGGGTGCCGCGCTGACGAACGATAATCTCGCCTGCGTTGACGGACTGGCCGCCGTAGCGCTTAACACCGAGGTACTGGGGGTTCGAGTCACGACCGTTACGGGTGGAGCTTGCGCCCTTCTTGTGTGCCATTCTGTATTCCTACCTTAGGGTTGAATTCCGGTTCGCTTCGATTACGCGTTGATAGCGGTAATCTTGACGGTGGTCAGCTCAGCGCGGAAGCCCTGACGCTTCTTGTAACCGGTCTTGTTCTTGTACTTCTGAATAACGATCTTCGGACCGCGCAGGTCCTCGACCTTCTCAGCAACAACCTTGGCGGAAGCCAGGGACTTTGCGTCAGCGGTGACCTTGTCACCGTCGACGAGCAGCAGCACGGGCAGCTCGATGGTGCTGCCGGGCTCGCCTGCAACACGGTCAAGGGTAACGAGGTCGCCGACGGAAACCTTCTCCTGGCGGCCGCCAGCGCGTACAATCGCGTATGCCACTATGGGACTCACTTTTCTCGACAACTTGCTTCTTGAATCTCACTCGAATGAGCAGCCTGCGCTTTCATTGCTGTGCGCCCTCCCCCGCCGGTCGAATAACCGCGAAAAGGAGGAACGGCCCGTGCGTTCCGACGGGATTGCCCGCCGGAGCCAACACGCGAGGCTCACCGGTGGTGTCTCTCTCCCGCACGTTCCAACCTCGGCCGAGTACTCGACCGAGCCGAAGACGATGCGGGTGGGAGCGGTGTCTCCCGCTGGCCCTGCGTCGATAGGGCTTCACTGAGATAAACACCAGTCCTTAAGAATACGGCATGAGGGACGGGCCGCGCAATAGAGTCACCTCACCGAAATGTGTGGATGCAGCGTGATGCTCCTCAACCCCGCCTCCCGGCGCACTCCCCCGGCACATTCTCGGTAGGCTCCCCTCACGCGCTCCCCCGGCGGGCTCCCCCGGCGGGCTCCCCCGGCGGGCGCGAAATAACAAAGCTGAAACGGCGAAGGCCCCGGCGGCGTGGATTCCTCCACCCCGTCGGGGTCTTCGTCAGCTGCGGCTACGCGTGAGCCGCGGGGCTAGTCGTCCTTGCCCAGGCGCTTAATGTCGGCGGCGGCCACACCGATGCCGAGCATCGTCGGAGCCGAAGCCTCCTCGATGGCCGGGGCCACATCCGCCACGGATGCGGAAGCCACCACGGAACCGTGAGCGCTCTCGGCGGTATCGACGGTCACGACCTTCGAACCCACGCCGGCGCTCGAAGCGGCGCGGCGGGTGCGACGCTTGCGCGGGGCCGGAACAGACGGCGCAACCGATGCGGGCTGGGCCGGCTTCTGCTCCGCCTTCTCCTGCTTCGGTTCAGCAGGCTCAACCGAAGGAGCACCAATCACACCGGTCACGGCCGGGCGGGTGCCCTGCTCACGCTGACCGTTCTGCTCAGCCGACTCGGCGGCGCGGCGTGCACGGCGACGCGACGCGCGGGGAGTCTCGCGGACATCCTCAATACGCAGGTCCTCACGCTCAGCGCGCTTCGACTCGGAACGCTCGGTGTGCTCCGCACGCTCGGAACGGCGCTTGGAGGAACGCTCCTCACGACCCGGGCGAGAAGATTCACCCTCGGGACGGGCGATACGGCCAGCCTTCTGCGAGGCACGAGCCTTCGCCTCACCCGCACGAATCGCCTCAAAACGATCCGAAGAACGGCTAAAGCGCGGGTCAAGCTCGGGATCAACATGGTGATCCATCACGCCGGAATCCGAACCCTCCACCGCTGCGATCGCGGTATCGTCCAACTCATGACGCTTCTCGGAGCAGTTCTGACGAGAACGACCCGAACGGGAGTTCTTCTCCTCACGCTGAGGCTTTTCCTCGCTCTTCTCCTGGGCGGCCGCTTCATCTTCCACACGGTCGAAAGCGCTAGCCAGCTGCTCCAGGGAGAAGCCACCCTGCTCACCCGCCCATTGGCCATCGGTTACCTCAGAGACCTTCTGCTCGCGTTCAGCAACCTCGGCGTGAGCCTGCTCGCTCGCCTCTGCGATACCCTGAATCTCCTGCTCCAGCGAGAGCTCAGCGGTCTCGGCGCGGCGCGAACGCTTGCGGCGCTTACGCTTCTTGCGGGTCGAGGTGGTCTCCTCCGAGCCCTCCTCGTTCTGGACAGAGGCTGCGGCCACGGCGGCCATCGCGTTGCGGCGCTCGGCCTTCTTCGACTCCAGCGCGTCCTGCTTCTGCTGGTCACGCGAATCCTCGCGGGAGGCCGACCGGGCACGCTTACGCTCGTTACGGTCGTGGCGATGAATGAAGTCGGAGGCACCACCACTACGGCCACTCAGCGGCTGATCGTGAACAATCAGACCGCGGCCAGCGCAATGCTCGCAAGGCTCCGAGAAGACCTCAAGCAGGCCGGTGCCCAGGCGCTTGCGGGTCATCTGAACCAGACCCAGCGAAGTCACCTCGGTCACCTGATGCTTGGTGCGGTCGCGGCCCAGGCACTCAATCAGTCGGCGCAGCACCAGGTCACGGTTCGACTCGAGCACCATGTCGATGAAGTCAATCACGATGATGCCGCCGATATCGCGCAGACGTAGCTGACGCACAATCTCCTCAGCCGCCTCCAGGTTGTTCTTGGTGACGGTCTCTTCGAGGTTGCCGCCGCTACCGGTGAACTTACCGGTGTTCACGTCCACCACGGTCATGGCCTCGGTGCGGTCAATCACGAGCGAGCCACCCGAGGGCAGGTAGACCTTGCGGTCCAGAGCCTTAGCCAACTGCTCGTTAATGCGGTAGTGATCGAAGAGGTCCTCCTCGCCGTCCCACTTCTGCAAGCGCGAAACCAGGTCGGGTGCCACGTAGGTCACGTAGGCTTCGATGGAATCCCAGGCATCCTGACCCTGAACGATCATCGCGGTGAAGTCCTCGTTGAAGACGTCACGCACGGTCTTAATCATCAGGTCAGGCTCCTGATAGAGCATCTCCGGAGCCAGCACCTTGCGGGAGTTAGCCTTCTCCTGAATCTCTTCCCACTGCGCGCGCAGACGGTTAATGTCGTGGGTCAGCTCCTCCTCGGAGGCACCCTCAGCCGCGGTGCGCACAATCACGCCGGCACCCTCGGGCAGTTTGTCCTTCAGAATCTTCTTCAGACGCGCACGCTCGGTGTCGGGCAACTTGCGAGAAATACCGGTCATTGAACCGCCCGGCACGTACACCAGGAAGCGGCCCGGCAGAGAAACCTGGCTGGTCAGACGGGCACCCTTGTGGCCAATCGGGTCCTTGGTGACCTGCACCAGCACCGAATCGCCCGGCTTCAGAGCATTCTCAATCTTGCGGGGCACGCCATCCAAACCGGTGACGTCCCAGTTAACCTCGCCCGCGTAAAGCACAGCGTTACGGCCACGTCCAATATCGACGAAGGCAGCCTCCATAGACGGTAGGACGTTCTGTACCTTACCCAGGTACACGTTACCAATCAGGGAATCCTGCTGAGTCTTCGACACGAAGTGCTCAGCCAGCACGCCATCTTCGAGCACACCAATCTGAATACGGCTATCCTTCTGACGGACCACCATCTGGCGGTCCACGGACTCGCGGCGCGCCAGGAACTCAGCCTCGGTCACGATGTGACGGCGGCGACCCAGGGAACGGGATTCGCGGCGACGCACACGCTTAGCTTCCAGACGGGTCGAGCCACGCACGCCGGTCACGGTATCGGATGCGTGAGAGTCAGCCAGGCGCGGTGCGCGCACCTTGGTGACGGTCTCAACATCGTCTTCGACACCGCCTTCAATCTCGATGTCCTCGGTACCGCGGCGACGGCGACGGCGACGGTGGCTGGTCACCTCAGCCTCTGCGGCTGCCTCCTCGCGGCGGCGCTCCATACGGTCCTTGCGCTTCTGCTCTTCAGCGGCGGCGCGGCGAGCTTCACGCTCGAGCTTGGCTGCCACTGCGAGCTCACTCAGCTCCTCGGGCTCGGGGGCCACGAACAGCGGCATTGCACCCATGGGGGTGCGCGAGCGAAGCTCCTGCAGCTTCTCACGCTGCAGGTCGCTCAGGGTCTTAACGGGCTCGGCGGGTGCCTCCTCGTCGGCTGCCTCTTCAGCAACGGAAACCTCAGCTTCGAGTACCTCAGCCAGGCCGTCGGTTGCCGCGGGCGCTACATCAGCGGAGCCGGTCTCAGTATTCTCAGCCTGCTTCACGGCGGCTTCCTCTGCCTCGACCTGAATCTCGGCTTCCGCGGCGGCCTCGCCCTCGACGAATTCGGCTTCGGTAGCCTCTTCTGTGGCTTCTTCGGCCTTCTCTGCCGCGGTCACCTTCTCAACCTTGGCGATCTCCTCGACCTTAGCGGTCTTCTCGACGGTCTCGACCTTACCCACCTTCTCGACCTTAGCGACCTCTTCAACCTTCGCCATGCGCTCCTGGGCGGCGGGAGCCTCTACAGCCTCAACAGACTGCTTCTCGGCAGCCGCAAACAAGCTGTTCAGGGCCGAAGCAACCTCAGACTCAGGCACCGCAGGAGCGGCGGTCTTCGGCGCGGGGGCATGCTTAGCCTTAGCGTTACGCAGATTGGTCAGGCCCGTGGCGATAGCTTCATCTAGGGGAAGCTCGGGAGCCTTCTCCTTCTTCGGACGTCCCGGGCGGCGACGCTCAGCGGGAGCAGCCTGAGACTCGGAGCTCTGGCGAACATTCTTACGCAGAGTTTCACGGGTTTCTGCGGAGGCGTTCTTCTCCTCCGCGAGGGCGTTCAGCGCCTCAAAAACCCCAAGTTCGACGTTCTTCTCGTCAGACATTAATCTTCTTTCGTCATACCCCGCTCCGCATCGCGAGGATTTTTGACAGCGCGCATACAGCGCAAAGCCTAGTTGCCGTCACCGCAGCTCAAGCCTCTCCCTGCGAGCGCGCATACGTGGGGCGCAACCCGGGCGCTATCTCTTTCAGCGCCGTCATTCGTGGGGGCGAGCGGGCGGAACGCAACGCGTACCGCAACGGTCACAGCCACCCCGCAATCGAGCACGGCCACGCCCTCCCTGGGCGCCCTGCCGGTCTTCGGGATTCTTCGCCGTCGCGGTCCGGTCCGCGCGGTGCGACAGTCATGCTCCGCGGCTTACGGCCGGTGCTCTACGGGTACTCTCCCTCGATGCGATGGTGGGGATCTTCTGCGCGTGCGGGGCGCACAAGACACCGCCCTTCATTATACCCGTACACAACCCCCTCGAAGCTACCCGGGATGCGGGGAAACCCCACATACGGCCAAGCGCAAGAAAGCCGGACGGCACCCGTGCACCATCCGGCTTTCGTTCAAAAATTTGGGCGAGACCCCGCACCATACGGAACGCCCATACGGCGAATCTCCCGCGACAAACCCGCAAGAACCATCAAAGAAATAGAGGCTAGTCCAAGCCCAGCTCAGCGTCACGAGCCTCACGCGCCTGCTGCGCCAGCTTCGGATCGGTCGGCAGGTACTCCGGGCCCGAACCGGTCGCAAAAGGCACCCCCAAAATAAAAACGAAGGGAGAAAGAATCAGCAGGATAACCCACAGCAGAGAAAAATGACCGGCGGTCAGCAGCAGAAGGGCAATCAGGAAAATTACGGCGGCGCCACCCATCGTGGCCATTCCGGCAGTCTTCACGGTTCTCCTCAGTGGGAAAAGGAACGTACCCGTCCATTATACGCACGCAAAGTGACACACGCGGCGTTCCCACCCTCGCCGTAACTGCACCACTACCGCATCACTCAACTGAGGGCCGCAGAGTACAGAAAAGCCCCGGCAACTGTGCTACCGGGGCGTTCCCCACGTATTCCCTTCAGATATCGTTCGCAAGCCGGAAGGGTTACTGCATCATGCCCATAATAACGTCGAAGAAACGAATCACGATGATGCCAAAAATCAAAATCAGCCACAGACCAATCGCAAACCACGACCAGGCACGGGCACTTTCACGAACCGACGGCGAGGCAGGAATAACACCCGCTGAGATGTTGTGCACCGTGGTCTTCACGAAAAGGGTAATGGTCATAACCCACACAATCATGCAGAACAGGCAGAGAGCGTTGATGTGGAAAGTCGTCTCAAACCACAGCCACATGATGAAGGCCGTCGCGGCGCCCAAGCCGATGTTCAGGCAGATCCAGAACCACTTCTTAAACTGCGCCCCAGCCAGAATTGCCGCGCCAATCGTCACCACGATAGAGAAGCCAACCAAACCAATAAAGGGATTCGGGAAACCGAAGGCCTCTGCCTGCGGGGTGCGCATCACCGTACCACAACTCAGCAAGCCGTTGATGTCACAGACCGTGGTGTGGCCGGCGTCAACATAAATCTGCAGGCGTTCATACACCAGGGTCGCAGCGGAGGCCAACGCGATGAGGCCGGCACAAATCAGCCACCGCCCCAGCCGGCGGTCCATGGAGGTCGTCGTTCCCTCCGCGCCCTCCAGCCCGCCGGTGCGTTCGTTCTCGGCCTGGGGCGGTTCGATAGTACTCGATGCGGCGGTACTCATACGACTCCTTATAGATAGTGTTTCACGGTGGTATTTTCTCGGTAGCACCGTCTGATGCTCTGTGATACTGGGGATGCAACAACCTTCAATTCGGCAGCTCCTCACGTAATTGAGCCAACCGCCGGAGGCGCACCTCCCCTTGTGCAGTAGCGGGTACGTACCGGCGCGACACAGACAGCACCCCGGAAGCGGTACCCCATTTATCCTAGCCTCTCACACTGCCAAATAGCACACCGCCAGCTCCTATATTTTCTTTATGACGCGTCATTTTACGTAGATAAGCGCACATTTGGAGCGTTCCAGAAAGACAAAAACCCTCGGAAGGTGCCCCACCATTTAGCGGTGGGCGCAACCTCCCGAGGGCCAATCTGGAGTAGGTGCGTGGCGGCTACGATAACGCGCACAACCAGCGCATCAACTGTGCATGAGGGCAGTTTAAATCAGCGGATGACGGTACGACTCATCAAAGAACAGCTGCTCCAACGCCACCGCGCGGCTAAAGAACTCGCGGGCAGTCTGCGCATCCGCCGGGCCCACACGATCCAGTTCACGGCGCAGGAAATCTACCAGTTCATGGAACTCCGGGTAATCATGCAGGCTAATCCACTCGTGGTGCACAAAAGATTCGGGACGCTTGGCGGGAGCTTTCGACGCCCAGTCCAGGTACAGGCCCTCACACACCACCAACACCGACAAAATACCGGCGTAGCTACCGCTGGACGCCGCGTCCAGGAAGAGACGCTTAAACCCGGTGGTTGCCTGCGTATCAGGCACGGAATCACGCTGCTGCTCCGTCACCCCCAAAGCCTCAAAACTACGCAAGAAGTAGGTGTTCTCATCACCGGCGATTTCCCCAGCAAACTGCGCCAAACGCAGGCGACCCGAGAGAGTGTCAGCATTGGCGATAGCACCACCAATCAGGGCGAGGAACGTATCCAAGAAACGGTAATCCTGCACCAGGTACCCCGCCATAACCTGCGGGGCAATCGAGCCGTCAAAAAGCTCAGTCACAAAACGGTGATTCGTGGCAGAAAGCCAGGTGTCAATGTTCTCCTGGCGTAGCGTTTCAGTGAACGAATCGGTGCCGGTCAGATCGGTGAAGGGCGCGGACATAAGGTTACCTTTCGCTCTGTGGCATACCGTCGCTGGTATGCGCATGTATGCGGATTTGTTGGCGCGGCCTCAGACGTTAGGGCTGCTACTGTCGCGAATATATCACCCCGGCCGATACGCTCGCCTCGATTTGCCCTCACCCACCCGGCAAATATTCGTTCTTTTCGTTTTTTGGGTGGGTGAGGGCGGATGATGCCGGTCAAACTCGGGCGATTGGGGTTAGGTGAGAGTACATGGGAACACGTGAGAAATCATGCGTTCGAGTGGGAGCACGAGGGCGGAGAATAAGGGCAGCGCATAAAGGCGCAAAAAGGCAGGGCACCACTCCCCCAGCCAGCCATACCAGCCAGAGGCGGCGCCCCGCCTTCTCGTCAATAACCTCGTAGGTGTTACTCCGAGTCGTCCTCGGACTCCTCGTCACCGAAGAAGTCCTCGGTGTACGAATCACCCAGCGGCAGACCCAGCGAATCTTCCAACGAAGAACCCGGCGCAGACTCGCCACCCAGCTCAGCCATGATGTCGTCCAGCAGCTCATCCGGCTCGGCAGAGGCAGCCGCAGCCGCAGCCAGAGTCGAAGCCGACGCCGCACCCGCAGAACCCGCATAAGCACCCTCGGCGAGCAGCTCATCCGGTAGTTCCTCAGCCTCAGCGCCGGGGGTCTTCGCCTGCTCATGCGCAGCCAACAGGGTACGCGCCTCACCGATTACGGTAATCGAACCGGTAATCAGCACGCCCGCCGACTCCTGCTCGAAGAGGGCGTTCTCCATGGCGGTGGCAATTGCCTCATCCAGGTGCTCAAACACCTCGATCGAGTCCTCGTCAATGCCCGCGTCCAGGGCCAGCTCGTGCAGACGCTCCGGCGCAATCGCACGCGGCGAATCCGAGGCCGACAGGTACAGGCGGAACGTGCCGTCCGAAGCGTCCACGTACTCCTCGCGCATGGTCTCGAACATGCCCAGGGCGTCCTTCTCACCCAGGATGCCAACCACGGCGTGCAGGTGCGACAACTTGAACGCCTCAGTCAACGCCGTCGCAGAAGCACGCACACCGTGGGGGTTGTGGCCCGCATCCAGGATGGTCAGTGGCTCGGTACGCACCACCTCCAGGCGGCCCGGCGAGCGCACCGTCTCAAACGCAGTACGCACCACATCCTCAGGCAGCTGACGCTGACCGCCGAAGAAGGCCTCCACGGCGGCAAGAGCCACGGCGGCGTTCTGCGCCTGGTGCGCGCCGTGCAGGGACAGCGGCACGTCCGGGTACTCGCCGGCCAGGCCGCGCAGGGTCAGCAGCTGGCCGCCGACCGCGAGCTCGCGGGAGACCACGCCGAACTCGACGCCCTCGAAGGCAAAGGATGCGTCCTTCTCACGGGCGGAGGCGAGTAGCACGTCGGCAGCCTCGGGCTCCTGAACGGCCGAGACGAGGAAACCACCGGGCTTGATGATGCCGGACTTTTCGGTCGCAATCTCGGCTAGGGTATCACCGAGCATATCGGTGTGGTCCAGGCCAATCGGGGTGACCACGGAAACCACGCCGTCAGCAACGTTCGTGGAGTCCCAGGTGCCGCCGATGCCGACCTCGAGCACCACCACGTCCACCGGCTCATCCGCAAAAATCGCGAAGGCGAGCACGGTAATGGACTCGAAGAAGGTCAGGGCGGGCTCGCCGCGGGAGGTCATCTCGGCGTCCACGATCTGCAGGTAGGGGGCGATTTCGTCCCAGATGCGCACGAAGGTGGCGTCCGGCACGGGTGCGCCGTTAATGCAGATACGTTCGGTGACGCTTTCGAGGTGCGGGCTGGTAAAGCGGCCCACGCGCAGGTCATGTCCGAGCAGCAGCGCCTCAATCATGCGGGCGGTGCTGGTCTTGCCGTTCGTGCCGGTGATGTGAATCACCGGGGCGGCGCGGTGCACATCGCCGAGGATTTCGACGGCGCGGGCCACGGCGTCCAGGCGCGGTGCCATCTTGTTTTCGGGTGCTCGCGCCAGCAGTTCACCGTAGACCCGCTCCACGCCCTCGGGATCGGGAATTGCGGGGTAATTCTTCTCGCTCATTGTTCTCCTCACTGGGATAGCCGGTTGCGGTACCGGCAGGGGCCCGCCGTGTGGCGGGATAGACGACGGGCCGCCCCGCCCGTGAAGGGGGCGGGACGGCCGTACGGTTCAGGCGTGTTAGGCCTTAGCCACGCTGATGGACAGCTCGGGGCCCTCGGTCAGCTGCAGGGACACGGCGAGGGTTTCGCCGGTCACCAGTGCCTCGTTGGCGCGCAGAGCTGCCAGGGTTTCCTCGGGTGCCTCGATGCTCAGGTTGATGCGGTCCGCCACGTTCAGGTCGGCGTCCTTACGAGCTTGCTGAATAGCGCGGATGGTGTCGCGGGCGATACCCTCGGCCACCAGCTCGTCGGTCAGCTCAATGTTGAGGACCAGGAAGCCGCCGGGTAGAACGGCCGCGGCAGTGTGCTCGGCACCCTCAGCGTCGGCGTCAACCACGGTCACCAGCTCGTACTCGCCCTCTTCCAGGGCCAGGCCGCCGTCCAGAGCCTTCACACCGACCAGGACGGTACCGTCCTCGGTCACGGTCCAGTCACCGGACTTGGAAGCCTTAATGGCCACCTGCACCTGCTTGCCCAGGCGCGGGCCTGCCGCACGTGCATTCACCTTCAGCTGCTGGGAGATGCCGTAGTCAGCCGGGTCGACGGTGTCGGCACTGACCAGGGTCACCTGGCGCAGGTTCAGCTCGTCCTCGACGATAGTCGCGAAGTACTCCGCGCCCTTCTCGCCGAAAGCGGTGCCCAGGGCTGCGAACTGCTCAGGTGCGATTGCCACGGTCATCTTCTGCAGCGGCTGGCGCACACGAATCTTCTTCTCCTTGCGCAGTGCCGAACCGGCGGAGCAGACCTCACGCACGGTCTGCATGAGAGCCAGCAGGTCGGACTCGTCAGCGAAAGCGGATGCCTCGGGCCAGTCAGCCAGGTGCACGGAGCGTTCACCGGTGAGACCGCGGTAGATTTCCTCGCTGCTGAGCGGCAGCAGGGACGCAGCGACCTTCGACACGGTCACCAGTGCGGTGTAGAGGGTGTCGAATGCGTCGGTGTCTTCGTTGAAGAAGCGCTCGCGGGAACGGCGCACGTACCAGTTGGTCAGCGCGTCGGCGTACTGGCGCAGGTATTCGCAGGCGTTCCAGATGTCGTAGGAGTCCATCGCATCGGTGACCTGCTCGATCATTTCGCGGGTCTTGCCGAGGATGAAGCGGTCCATCACGTGCTGCGAGTCGTACTTGAGCTTGGCGCTGTAGCCTTCGCCGTTGTTGGCGGCGTTGGCGTACAGGGCGAAGAAGTGGTAGACGTTCCACAGCGGCAGCATGACCTGGCGAACGCCCTCGCGGATGCCCTGCTCGGTCACAATCAGGTTGCCGCCGCGCAGAATCGGTGAAGACATCAGGAACCAGCGCATTGCATCGGAGCCGTCGCGGTCGAGGACCTCGGAAACGTCCGGGTAGTTGCGCAGCGACTTGGACATCTTCTGACCGTCCGAGCCGAGCACGATGCCGTGGCTGATGACGTTCTTGAACGCGGGGCGGTCGAAGAGCGCGGTGGCCAGCACGTGCAGCACGTAGAACCAGCCGCGGGTCTGACCGATGTACTCGACGATGAAGTCTGCCGGGTAGTGGTTTTCGAACCATTCCTGGTTCTCGAAGGGGTAGTGCACCTGTGCGTAGGGCATGGAGCCGGAGTCGAACCAGACGTCGAGCACGTCTTCCACGCGGCGCATGGTGGACTTGCCGGTCGGGTCGTCCGGGTTCGGGCGGGTCAGCTCATCGATGTACGGGCGGTGCAGGTCGGGTTCGCCGTTCTTGTTCAGGGGCAGGCGGCCGAAGTCTGCCTTGAGCTCTTCGAGGGAGCCGTACACGTCGATGCGCGGGTAGTTCGGGTCGTCCGAAACCCACACGGGGATCGGGGAGCCCCAGAAGCGGTTACGGGAGATGGACCAGTCGCGTGCGTTCTCAACCCACTTGCCGAACTGGCCGTACTTCACGTTCTCCGGAATCCAGTTAATCTGCTTGTTCAGCTCGTACATGCGGTCCTTGAAGTCGGTGACCTTCACGTACCAGGAGGTGATTGCGCGGTAGATGAGCGGGGTGCGGCAGCGCCAGCAGTGCGGGTAGGAGTGCACGTAGGACTTCTCGCGAATCAGCACGTCGTCTGCCTTGAGGGCGTTGATGATGGTGCGGTTCGCATCGAATGCCTGCACGCCTGCGATTTCTGCCAGGGCGGTGGAGCCGGATGCGGTGGGCTCGGTGAAGAGCTGCAGGAACTTTGCGCCTTCGTCGAGGGAGAGGATCACGGGGATTCCGTAGCCTTCACAGACCTTCTGGTCGTCTTCACCATAGGCGGGTGCCTGGTGGACGATACCGGTACCGTCGGTGGTGGAGACGTAGTCTGCGACCAGAATCTGCCAGGAGGTTTCGGTGCCCCACTTTTCAGTGTCCGCGAAGTAGTCCCAGAGCGGGGTGTAGCGCACGTGCTCGAGCTGGGAGCCGGTGTAGCGTACGGTGACGGCTGCGGCGGCGTCCTCGGCGGGGTTGTCGCCTTCGTAGCCGAGGTCCTTGGCGTAGGAGCCGAGCAGGTCGGTGGCGAGCAGGAAGGAGCGGCCCGCGAACTTGCCTGCGCCGGGTACGACGGAGTATTCAATCTCGGGTCCGACGGCGAGCGCCTGGTTGGTGGGCAGGGTCCAGGGGGTGGTGGTCCAGGCGATTGCCTCAACGCCGTCGAGCTCTGCGGCGATCTTTTCGTCAGCGCCGAGGGAGGTGTCTGCGGTGAGGCGGAATGCGACGGTGACGGTCTGGTCCTGGCGGTCCTTGTACACGTCGTCGTCCATGCGCAGCTCGTGGTTGGAGAGAGGGGTCTCGTCCTTCCAGCAGTAAGGCAGCACACGGAAACCCTGGTAGGTCAGGCCCTTCTCGTAGAGGCGCTTGAACGCCCAGATGACGGACTCCATGTACTCGACGTTCAGGGTCTTGTAGTCGTTTTCGAAGTCGACCCAGCGTGCCTGGCGGGTGACGTACTTCTCCCACTCGTTGGTGTATTTGAGCACGGAGGCGCGGGCGGCATCGTTGAAGTTGTCGATGCCCATCTCGAGGATTTCGCGCTTGTCGGTCATGCCGAGCTGCTTCATGGCCTCGAGTTCTGCGGGCAGGCCGTGGGTGTCCCAGCCGAAGCGGCGCTCAACCTTGTGGCCGCGCTGGGTCTGGTAGCGGGCAACGAGGTCCTTGGCGTAGCCGGTGAGCAGGTGGCCGTAGTGGGGCAGGCCGTTGGCAAAGGGAGGGCCGTCGTAGAAAACGAACTCGTTCTCGCCGTTTTCGCCGGCGGGGCGGTTCGCGATGGATGCGGCGAAGGTGCCGTCCTTCTTCCAGTAGTCGAGGACCGCTTCTTCGAGTGCGGGGAACTTGGGCGATGCGGTGACGCCGCTTCCTGCGGCTTCGAAGGCACTCGCCTTGGGGTATACGTTAGACATTGGGTGCGCCCTTATCTGTTGTTCTCGCCGTTGAGATGACGGACGCGGTACGCGGGTGCGTGCACTCGTCGCTTCTCAGCCGGTGAGGGTTGACATGACGGGTGCAAGGACGCCAAGGCATCGCTGACCTGCCGGCGGGGCCGGAGTTTCAGGATGCGGCGCGGTACCACCTTGCTTACTGAGTTAACCAGCTCAACGCACCGAACCCTTCCGGGGCTACGTGGCCTCGCGTGTCCGCGATGCCTAGCCACCGGAAGAGCGGCGCGTTGGGCGGGTATCAGTCGCTTATTACAGCTATATCGGGCTTAACCGTCCGGTTCTACTGGGACTACATCTCTTCCGCTAAGACGCCCTCGCCGCAGCGATTGGCGGGCGCCCGCAGGTGCGGTCTGTTCTTCCGAATTGCTCGCCGGTGATGGCCGGGTCGTTGCAAACACTAATAGTTTATGTGGCTTTTAGCCCCGAATGCAACCTCGATTGGTGTGGGTTTGAACGCCTCCGCTCCCCTGCAGTCCCCGTAAGGTGCAAGGAATGAACGGGGCACTCTTCCGCGAGTTTTCGAGCCCCAGAAGCCTTTAAGGGACACTCGCAAGTCACGCACTCGGGCGTGTCATCCAATGTATGTTTTTACATCGTTGCGATGTGGTTTTAAGTTGGTTTTGAATTTAGGTGTTGAATTTTTGAAAGCACCTTTCGGGCAACCACAAGATATTGGGCTGAGGCGGAGGTGTGTCCACTAGATATTCACTCCGTAAATTTTTTCACCCCTCTACCTTTGGTGTGGGAACTAATTTTTTGCACCATCGAGCGGTGTATAGCGAGTGAATAGAGTGCATATTCAGGGATTACAGAATGGTTTCCCCACCTGGCTGGCCCACCTTCTTTACTCTTTCGCTGGGATTCCAAATCCCTTCGGAAGGAGAGTTGTACGCACCCAATCCCCCGTTCTGTCGCACAGAAAATTAGCTATATTTCAATAATTCAACGCCCCAAACATGATGCAATTCACATTATCTGACACCATTCACGGGTGCCCACCATGCCTAACCGCCCCCAAGTATCGTGGTGCAACCTCAGCTTCACATGCTGATGATTGCGATCTGGGTTTAGTAACCTCTCAGGAACCCCTAAGGTTCATTTCTATACATTTTGAATCAATTTACATAGAATAGAAAACATAACGCATCAACAATGATCCTAAGGTTTCTACCGTCAGGAAACCGTCGAAGCTGACAGTTCCCTGGCCAGCAGAAACTGGTCTGGCGCAAAACCTGACCAGTGCAAGCTGGAACGTACGAATCCTATGGTTTCATCTTTGGTTCATGCGGGTGCTCTGCCTCGGTGGCAGAGCGCATTGAGGCGCCTTCCGGTTTGCCCTCCGATGACGCAACCGGGTTTATTCCCGCACGCGAACCTCACCTATGACGAATACAACCACGCACCCGTACTCGGGTGCCCCGAGCTCATCTCGGGATAAATTCAAGGAGTTCCCCGATGTTCCCCCTGACTCGCTCTTCGAGCACTCGTTCCGCCATCGTTAGCTCTTCGGCTCTTAGCCCGCTGACTCGCCGTACTCTCCTACTGGGCGGTGCCGCCTCTCTGCTGGCGGGCTGTGCCTCCGATATTCACCCGTTGAGCGAAGAGGCAAAAGCTAAGGTAGGTGCCCCCACCGCTACCCCCACCACGAGCGCGGCTTCTTCCGCTTCACCTTCTGCGTCTAGTTCGGCATCTGCTTCAGCAAGCGCTAAGAGCAGTTCTTCCAGCGCTGCACGTGTGCCTGTATCTGAGGATGCGCTCGTTGAAGGCTGGCGCGAATACCCCGGTCCGCTAAAGCTGACCGGCGAGTACACGGGTGAGTACCAGCCCGCAACGGCTTCTTCCCCGGCGAAGAACGTACCCAAGCCCCTTAAGACCGTTCCGCACCGCGAGGACTCGACCTTCCAGGGCGCCTACGAGACGTTGCGCGCCTACTACAGCGCCCAGATCACCGCGCTCAAGGATGGTCGCTACGCAGATCAGGCGATTGAGCTGACCTACCCGGCAGATAAGAGCGCTATCGACGAGGTCAAGGCGGTCAAGGAACTGTACGAGAAGAACGGTTGGTACATGGACTTCACCTGCAGCATTTCCATGCAGAATACGGAGCCTAGAACCGCGCTGAGGAACGGTGACGGCTACGTAGAAATCATGATGGACGCCAAATATTCTGCCACCGCCATCCATCAGCCGGATGGCACCGAGCGCAAAATACCGGCAATTACTCAGGTATCCATACCGCACGTGATGCTCTACACCGAGGGTAAGTGGTGGCGAATCAGCAACGACTATCTGAACGAGCGTTTGAATGGCGGCAAGGGCTCTTCGAGTCCCGATGGTTCCAGCAGCCCTAGCAGGTCTTCATCTTCGGGCCGTAGCTCCACTCGGGTCTAATTTCGTATGGGTCTGAAGCCGTTCCGTTCCAGAAGTCTGGCATCTAACGTAGCCCCACCTGATACACCCCATGGTCACTAACCCAAAGTCGTGACGGTACACTCTCCTGTACCTCACTGACTTTGGGTTATTGCGCCTTAAAGATAACGTTCAGGTTTTTTTGACGAACCTTTCAAATGGGCCACCTATAGTCATACCCGGATACTCCCCCGCGTTCCTCACGCCAGCCGCGTGATTTTTTTGGGGGAACGAGCATCCGGGTACATCTGTACCACACACCATACGACAGGGCCCTACACGACCGGTGCACACTTGAAGCTCCGCGAAGTACGGGCCGAATAATACATCAGGAGGCCACGATGTCTTTCCTCAATCACGCACCCAGCCGACGCAATATCCTTCTGGGTGGTATTGGCCTTGCCGCTCTCGCCCTAGCCGGATGCGCCAAGGACGTCCGTCCGCTCGCTAATGGGTCTACCTCTCCCGCCAGCTCACCTAGTGGTTCCCCCAGCAACTCCCCTAGTCCTTCCGCTAGTGCCTCTACTTCGGCTTCTTCCAGTGCCTCTGCTTCGGGTAGCGTCCGGATTATCCCCGAGGAGGAGTACCTCAAGGGTAGTGACAAGTACCTGGGCCCTCTGAAGTACGAGTACAAAGACCTGCCGGATAAGTACGTCGAGGCCACCGATACTTCCCCCGCAAAGAACGTCCCCACCCCGGTTATCGATCAGACGGCTCGGCGCACCAATACCCTTGAGGGCGCATACAAGACTCTATGCGCCTACCAGAGTTCTTACGTCTACCTCATGCGTACCGGCAAGGTTGAGTACGCCATCAACCTCATGAATAAGGACGATACCAAGCTCAGCGTCGAGCTTCTCAACGTCCACAACCTGTATTCCAAGGGCGGTTGGGTCAAGGGTTACGAGAACAAGATGAGTATTCTCTCGGAGTACAAGGTGCGCGCTTACGCCTCAACTGAGCTCAGTGCGGTGTCTTTCCCCTGCGAGGACTGGGCGAGCGAATTCACCACCTATCAGGGCGGTTCAAGCCAGGTTCAGAAGGCAAGCACCATTCAGGTTCCTGTGATTCTGGTCTTTGACCAGGGCAAGTGGAACGTGACCAGTTCAGACTTCTTCAAGTCTGAATACAGTGAACGCTTCAAGAAGATTTTCCGTGGTTCCGGTAGCTCTTCTTCAGACTCCTCCGGCGGCTCGTATTCAGGTACGGGAGTCTAAAGCCACGCAGACCATTCTCGTCTCCACGCTGCGAAAGGCGGGGCGGGTATCAGCTCACGTTGATACCCGCCCCGCCTTTTGTTTATGCCTTTCGTCTGCATTCGTGGCGATTGTGCCGCTACCAATTGCCCAGCCAATTGCGCCGAATGAGCGGGAATCCACATTAAGACCATGCCCGGAGCCAGCCAACCCCGTGTAGGCGTTCCAAACATGACAAGAGCCCCGCATCCTTGGCAACTAGGAAAACCAAGGATACGGAGCTATGTCTTGATACCTCATGTTCCTCCCCACGGCCGGCATCGCGCCGAGGGTGTCAACGGGGCATGAACACAGTAGGACGTTACGAGGTGGAACGCTCGCGCAGACGCTCGTGAACCTCACTCACGAAGCGGTTCTGATCGTCGCGGGCGTAGTACACGACCTCGCCAATCACGGTGATAGCGGGCGACTTCACCTGAACGCAATCGGTCTTCGCATTCTCCAGAGTCGTCACGGTAACCCGCTCATTCTCAGAGAATCCGTTCTCGATAGTCGCCAACGGCACCTCGCCCTCAATCCCACGAGAGAGCAGAGAGGCTACCGTATCGGGCAGGGTGCGCACCCCCATCAGCAGCACCACGGTGCCGGAGGCCCGTAGAGTGGCTTCGACCGCAGCCAGGTCATTTTCAGAGAGACCCGAGTGACCGGATACCACAGTGAAAATCGAGGACACACGGCGTAGGGTCACCGGGATACCGGCGCGTCCAGGAACGGCGATAGCACTGGTGATGCCGGGGATAACCTCGGCCTCCAGGCCTGCCGCGATGCACGCATCCAGCTCTTCAGCGCCGCGACCGTACACGTACGGATCGCCGCCCTTCAGACGCACCACGGTCTTACCCGAAAGCGCGTAGTCAATCATGAGCTGCTGAATACGAGACTGCGGAACAGCATGCTTACCGGGCACCTTGCCCACATCGACGATGAGGGCGTTAGGGGTGTACTCGCCGTACTCCTGCGGGGCGAGGTGGTCCAGCAGGACCACGTCTGCCTCGCCGAGGGCACGCACCGCGCGCAAGGTCAACAGGTCAACGGCACCGGGGCCACCACCGACAATGTAGACCTTGCCGGGGTGCTCGGCGCGTTCACCGGGCAGGGCGATACCGCGCTCGGTCACGCTGTCATCCAGGCTATGACCGGGCGCTCCGCCCGCGAGCACCTCGTCAACCGTGGCGAACTCGCGGGGCGGGAACGACGGAATCTTCGGGCCCATACTAGGCTGCCGGAACCGGGTTGAGGTCATTGGGCTTACCCACGGGAATCTTGGTACCGGTCACCAGGACGGTGTTAGACTCGCCAGCCTTGACGGCTGCAACCTCTTCGGGGGTTGCGGGGCGAATCTGCTCGCGCTCCAGCACGAACAGGTGCGATGCTTCGTCACTACCGTGCTCTTCGTTAATGAAGGCGCGGAAGCGGCGCAGACGACGCTCATCCTTCAGGGTTGCGGCCCACTCGTCCTCGTAGGAATCGATGTGACGCTGCATGTCGCGTTCGAGGTCCTCGCACACGCCCAGGGAGTCCTCAATGAGGACGGACTGCAGGTGTGCCAGACCGTCGCCGTGCTCCTCGTCCAGGTCCTCAAGCCAGCGAGCGGTACGCTGCAGCTTGTCTGCGGTACGGATGTAGTACATCAGGTAGCGGTCAATGTAGCGTACGACGTCCTCGCTGGAGGCGTCCTTGACGAAGAGGCGGCCGTGGGCGGGGGTTGCGCCACCGTTACCACCCAGGTACAGGTTCCAGCCGTTGCTGGTTGCAATCAGACCGACGTCCTTGCCCTGAGCCTCAGCACACTCGCGGTTACAACCGGAGACACCGAACTTGAACTTGTGCGGGGAACGCAGACCGCGGTAGCGGTTCTCCAGGTGGATTGCCATGCCAACGGAGTCCTGAACACCGTAGCGGCACCAGCTCGAGCCCAGGCAGGATTTCACGTTACGCAGGGACTTACCATAAGCCTGACCGGACTCGAAGCCGGCATCCACCAGGCGCTCCCAGATGTAGGGCAGCTGCTCGAGGCGGGCACCGTACATACCGATACGCTGTGCACCGGTGATCTTGGTGTACAGGCCGAATTCCTCAGCGACCTCTGCGATGACGGCCAGCTTCTTGGCGGGAATCTCACCGGCGGGAATACGCGGAACGACGGAGTAGGTACCGTCCTTCTGCATGTTAGCCAGTGCACGGTCGTTGGTCTCCTGCAGACCACCGCGGCCGGAATCCAGCACGTAGGAGTTACGGAAGGAGGAGAGAATCGATGCAACGGTCGGCTTACAGATAGCGCAACCGTCACCGCCGTGGCCGAAGCGTGCAATCACGGAATCGAAGTCGTCCAGGTTGGTCAGGCGCACGGCCTCAGCCAGCTCTGCACGGGAGAAGTCGAAGTGCTCACACAGGGCCTTGGAGACGGTCAGGCCCATCTTCTTCATCTGCTGCTCGAGGGTCTTCTGCAGCATGGGAACGCAGGAACCGCACTGGGTACCAGCGGTGGTGCAAGCCTTCAGGGATGCCACGTCGTGGTTACCAGCAACAATAGCCTCACGCACGGTACCGAAGCTAATGTTGTTGCAGGAACACAGGATTGCGTCGTCGGGCAGTTCGGTGTCGGGGATGCCGTCGCCGCCACCGGCTGCGGTCAGGTAGACGTTCGGCTCGGCGGGCAGTTCGCGACCCAGCAGAGGCTTCAGGGAGTCGAAGGGAGCGGTGTCACCAACGAACACACCACCCAGCAGGGTCTTAGCGTCGCCGCTGGTCACAATCTTCTGGTACATGCCGCGAGCGGGATCAGCAAACAGAACCTCAAGGCAACCCTCGGTGGTACCGCGACGGTCACCGAAACCAGCCACCTGAACACCGGAGAACTTCAGCTTGGTGGCGATGTCGAATTCTTCGACCTTTGCTTCTTCGTTGTCGTTGAGCAGGTTAGCTGCCACGGCGTCGGCCATAGCGTTGGCCGGTGCGACCAGACCCCAGGTGCGGCCCAGCACGCAGGCAACCTCACCGATAGCCCAAATGTGCTCGTCAGAGGTGTGGCAGGCGTCGTTGACGACAATACCGCCGCGCTCGCCCAAGTGCATGTCGGCGGTGCGGGCCAGCTCATCATTGGGGCGAATACCGGCGCCGAAGACCACCATGTCGGCGGGCAGGGTGTGGATGTTAGCATCCTCGGAGGGAGAGTCGGCGATGGAGACGGAGACGACGTTACCGTCGGCGTCCTTGTTGATGCCGGAGATGAACACGCCGGTCTCGATGTTGATGCCGGTTGCCTTAATCTGGGCGTTCACGGCGTAACCGCCGCCCTGGTCCACCTCAACGGAGAGCAGCCAGGGAGCCACATCCAGGATGGTCGGTTCTGCGCCGAGCTCCTTCAGGCCCTCAGCGGCCTCAAGGCCGAGCAGACCGCCACCGACAACGATACCGCGGGGTGCGCGGCCGAGGGTGGACTGCAGGCGGTTCACCTCGGAAACCATGTTCTTCACGTCGTCGACGGTGCGGAAGACGTGTGCTGCATCCGAGTTAAGAATGGGGATGCGAACCGCGCGAGAACCGGTCGCAAAAATCAGAACGTCGTAGGGGTACTCGTTGCCCTCAGTGTCGGTCACCACGCGGCGGTTACGGTCCAGCTTCTCTGCGTGGCAGTTGTTGACCAGGTTGATGTTCTCAGCGTTCCACAGCTCGGGGTCGCCGAGGGTCAGGTCCTTTTCGGGATCCTTGAAGAGCTGCTCAATGGCAACGCGGTCGTAAGGGGTGTAGGGTTCATCGTTCAGCACGGTAATGGTGTCTGCGGCACGACCGGCTGCTTCAGCACCCTCGTGGTATGCACGAACAAAACGCCATGCGGCGGGGCCTGCACCGACAACGAGAATGTTGCGGGGGGTGTTCGACATGAATTTTCCTTTCCTAGTTTGCGATGCAATAGCTCATGTATCTTCACCGCGAACGGCGATTGTGTACCTGAAATTCGTCTCGTAACTTATTTGCGACGTATGCGCCGCAACACGAAAATCCCGGATTTACCAAGATAAGAGGGTCGTACCGACGGAATACAAGGTCCCGTGAAACCTCTTATCTTTCGCAACCCCTGAAAATTACGAAACATTTTTGTGTGGGATTATGTTGTTTTCTTCAGGTGCTCAAAAACGATTCCGAGCCATGACTTTCATCGTACATGGTAGCATCCGGTGCGGATAGCCAAAATCAGTATTTTGTGAGAAAAAATTCTGAAAAACTTCCGCGAAATAACAGGCTAGATAAGGGTATATATACCTTCACCCCTGTCAGATTTAGGTAAGGCTAATCTATAAAATTTGCGGTCTCGTTTAGGGTGGGAATAACCTTTAGCTTTCCAGCGTGCCCTATTTCCCAATGTGGGTTTCATAGGGTAAACTCCAAACAAAGAACACGCGAATCGCAATTGCACCCAAACCGTAATTGCGCTCGCCCCGCGCGACACACACCGTTTCGAAAGGAAAAACCCCATGGCCGATAACTGGGTCCGCATCTGCGCCGAATCCGATCTTGAAGAAAACTGGGGCGAAGTCGCCCTGGTAGACGACCACCAGTACGCCATCTACAAGACCAAGCACGGCATCTTCGCCAGCGATCACCTCGACCCCCACAGCCAGGCACTCGTTCTGGCCCGCGGTATTATCGGCGAAAAGAACGGTCACTCCACCATCACCTCCCCCCTCTACAAGGAGGTCTACGACCTGACCAACGGTGAGTGCCTGTCGGACTCTTCCTACTCGCTCAACGTATACCCCGTTGAGGTTCGTGACGGCGACGTCTACCTGCTGGCTAACTAAGCCAGACGACTCGTAGCCAATCCAAATAACGAAGGGCCCCCGCCTCCTTTGAGGAAGCGGGGGCCCTTCGTGCAGTAACAAACCCGAGGGAGTCCTTAGGCGGCGAGCGCCTCGTCCATACGATCAACGAAGCACTCGGCAACCACCCTGGCGGAGGCAGAATCCTGCGCATTCACCAACGGTGCAGCGACCTTCACTGACTGGCCGGTTGACTCTGCATCACGGCGCATCTTCGAGGCGAAGAACCCCTCTGCCAGCAGGTAGGTGGCGGCAAACTCCGGTTGATACTCCGCCACAACTTCGTGGAACTTCGGGTCAATGGATGCAATAAAACCGTGCTGGACAGGAGCTTCTAGAGCTTCAGAGAGCAACTCGGCGGCACGCTCCATATCGGCGCGACCATCGGCCCGGGAAGAGCCGGCTGCGCCCTGCACCACGACGGAGCCGTTCTCAGGGGCCCAGTCGGCCTCTTCAAGACGGGTTCGAGCCAATCGAGCCAGTCGATGATCAGGGCCGAGGGAATCAGCAATCACGATACGCTCAATACCACTTTCACGGGCTGCGCGGCGCAAATCCACCTGGGTATGGAATCCGGTAGAGAGAAGAATCGGGACGATAACGCAGGGTTCATCCTTAGGCAGAGCCGCCGCAGCGTCATCCACGCTGGGAGACTCAACATCAACATACGCCTCGTGCACACGGTATTCCACCCCGTCAGTACGCTGATCCAACAAAGAGCGCACCTGCTCACGAATCAGAGCGATGGCTTCACGACCGGCAACGGAGTCGGTACCGTGAGAGGTAGCAAGAACATTCAAAACAGTCATGTTTCTATTGTAAAAACTCCCGAAACGAAATGCCGGGCCAACGCGGAGTCAAGAAACACAAAACCCCGCTCCCCCACTCGGACCAAGTGGGAAAGCAGGGTAAGGCAAGGTTGAACTCCGAGAAGCAAAACTACTGAGGCAACACCACCGGTGGAGGCGCTGGCACCCAAGGTGCCGACGCTCAGCAAACCCTACTTCTCCTCCGCCCTCAACGTGTGGAAACCTTTATTTACGGCGCAACGAATGGACCCAGGTCATACCCAAGGACCCCAGAACCAAGCCGCCACCGAGCGTCAACAGTACAGCCAGAGCAGGTGAAGAGACCGTCATGCCGTGAGCGAGATCAGCTTCGGAGGCCTTCACTCCGTCGCGACCCTTCTGCTCAGAACGTACCTGCGAAGGGGAATCGTCCAGAGTCGAGGACCGGCGCATCTGGGCAGTAGAATCGGTGTCGGAGGATGAGTCCGGGCGATTAGCTGTCTGGCCATCCTGCGCATTGCGCGTGCGGTACCCCAGCTCCGATGAAGAAGACGCAACAGGGCGTGCCGTGGCGGCCGTTCCCTCTTTGACGGAGAGGGTGGGGTCTTTCTGGGCCCCCGCCAGAGCAGTTGCAGACCGCACACCCCGAACCTTCGCCCCGTTCTCCTGACCTGCCACGTTTACGGTACTTTCGCCACCGCTCAAGCCCGCTGAAGGCTCCGCAGAAGGAACATTAGCCGCCACGGAAGGTGAAGAGCTCGCCAAAGTATCGGTAGAGGTATCGGTGCTTTCAGCCGGGGCATTTCCGGTGGCGTTACTTGCTAGAGAAACAGTGAAACGCACCGTGCACACCTGCACATCTCCGCCGCCGGCCGCATCCATTGCCACAACCAGGTAGGTGCGGCCGGTCTGCAGGGAGGCCCCGGGTACACCCAGCACCGCCTCAAAGCTCCCGGAGGAGAGGTCTGAAGGGCTCACGCGCACAATAGCTAGAGCATCACCGACCGTATGCCCATCGCCATCAAGTTCCATGAGCATCAAGTCATATCCGGTGTCATTCGTCGCAAAGTTCTTACCGCGCACGGTGATGGGTTTAATTGAATCGCTCGAATTCACCTGGGAGTTCTGAACCGTCAGGTGCGGACCGTTTCGATGGTTTTGGCCGTGCACATCGGCGCCTACCTTCTCGGAGCTAATCTGCTGCATATGATTCAGGTCCTTCTGCCTAGCGGGAGGCTGAGTCACCACCGGGTGAGGAGTGGAGGCCTCCACAGAAGGGACATGCGTAGGGCTAGGTTGCGGCGAGGGAGACTCAGAGGTGCCTGTCTTCTGCTCACCCGGTGTAGAATCTGCCGTCTCCGTAGGGCTCTTCGACGATGCGCCATCACCGTGGGGCGGGGTAATCCCCGGCTGGGCATGACTGCGAAGATTCGCGGGAGCCTCCACCAAAGTATCGTGCTCGCGCATCAGAAAATCTACGTGCGAGATACCGTAGGTAGCATCCGTCAGAGTGATGACGTAGAACGTACCCTCAGCAGGCACATCAACCAGAAGCGCCACCTCTCCGGGAGAGCCGCCTTCGGCCAAAGAAACAGAACGGTGGGTGCACTTATCCGTCGAGGTGCACAGCGCAACGTCTGCCAGCATACTCTCGGCAGACAGCTCCGCAGGAAGACCCGACCAAATCAGCAGGGCGGTACCCTTCTCATGATGAATAGTCAGAGTGATATCGCCGTCATTCGGGTCATCGAGGTCAACATTCGTTTCCCCATCACGACGTTGCATCAGGGGATCATCCAAATCGCCAACTCCAGCGATATCATGCAGAGAAGGCGTAGGGTCGGCAACAGTATCGACGGCCATGGAGGGGGCAAGTACCCCACCCTGAAGTCCCGCTGCAAGAGTCGCAACGGCAACTACACGGCGTTTTATAGATAATGTGCTCATGCGGTATGTCTTTTCGTGGTATCTAACGAGGTGCTCCCACGCTCGAATAATCATTCAACCTCTCGCAGGGTAAACGGTGGAATCCCGCGTGGGGTGCCTGCTCAGCCGCGCTTAGTACGCTATACAACTTTGCGAGCTGTTATGTCAGGGCGTGGAGAAGTCCGCGTCTATATATCGGTTCTCTCAACCCTACCATGAACCCCAAGGTTTATTCACCCAAGGGTATTTTGTTTTCCCCCCCCCCAACGTTGTCTTGACGTCAGGGGAGCCCCCTAATCCCTCCAGGTTTACCGGCGGAATACACGGTGCAGGGAGAAAGTGTTCCTTCGAATAGCCATCCACGCGGCACCGGTCACCAGGCCCAGCCCCACCAAACCTGCAGCCCAGAAGGTCACCCTATAGTCGGATGCATCCTCCGTAGCCTGCTCCGGAGAGGACATAGCTTTTACGCCTTCCTGCTGACCCGAAGCTGATCCGGAACGTATCTGAGAGGTAGAGGCATTAATCTCCGCCGAACGAGAGTTAATCTCAGTCTGACGAGTAGGGGTTTGCTCCTTAGCCCCATCCACCGGAGTCACAGGCTGTTTTGCAGACGCGGATCCTCTCCTTACAGAATCGCCATCTTCCCCATTTATCGTGGTAGCGCTGGCTCCCGATGCGTATGCAGAAGTCAGGGGTGACTGCCCTGCAGAAGTATTAGTCTGGGGAGCTATAGTGCGCACCTGGGCCAAGGCCTGAAGCCCCTGTTGGCGGCGTTCGGCGCGCATCTGGCCCTCACGGGTCGCGGCAGATTCGGCTCCATGAGAACGGGATGCATTCGAGCCCTCGTCGGTTGCTACGGAGGACGTGCCCGAGGAAGCACTCGCGGAGTTGTCACTCTTCGCGGTAGCAGCATCCAACTTATCACCACCGACTGCAGGAGAATTCGAGGTATCCTGCGCAGCTCCGGCGCTCACCTTGAACCGAACCGACGCCACAGCAGTGTCGTTGTCCTGCTCATCAACGTACACCAGGTACGCGGTATAGACAGAACCAGTCTTGAGAAGCGACCCTGGAACGCCAACAGCTACCTCAAGCTTGCCTCCAATGAGGTGATCAGCCCCCACGTGGGTGTACGAGACAGCGTCACCTCGAGGATTGCCCTGCATATCGGTCTCAAGAACCATCAAATCGTACCCGTTCTCTCGAGCGGGCAGGTTCTTACCGACGATGGTCACGGGCTTCGTTTCCGCATCAGAACGTAGCTCGGCGTAACGAACATTCAGCGTCGGAACGCCCATATTCGCGGTATCTCGGGATGCAGTGGTGCCTCCCGGTACCTCACGCACAACCTGGGTTTCACGTCCCGTGCTATCTGCCGTTTTCGGGCTACGCGAAGCCGAGGGCTGAGGGTGACGGGCTTCTTCGCGTGCCTTCGTCAGGACCTTCAGCGTCTCGTCGTCAAGGAGAGTGCCCGATACGCTGCCGCCCGTATTGTCGTCCTCTGCCGGAACAGCATGAGGGATAAACACACCGGAGTTAACTTTGAACTCTCCGTAGCCTGCATCGAAGCTATCCATATCAAGAACGGCGATGGAGTAGTAACCTTCCGCCGGAGTGGTCGGCAGGGTGAAAGCGAGAAAGGTCGAGTCGTCCTGAGCTTTCTCCACGCTTAGATCCTGAGGAATGTACGTCAGAATGTCTCCAGATGCCTTGCCGGAGGTGGTGTAATACTGAACCGCCACAAGATAGCGATTCGAGCTACCGGTGTACTTCTCCCCGTAGAGAGGCTGCAGGTTGAGAGTCACCCGATTCTGCTCTACAGAATGAATAAGTACCTCGAGGGTGTCGAGTTCAATATCAAAATCTTGTGAGGGGCATTTCTGAGGATTCTCAGAATTGAGAATAGTAATAATACACTGTTGATCGGCAGGAAAACCGGTTCCCTCAACTGCAGAAGCATTGGGCACCGCAAATACACCCGTAGTCGCCAAGACAGCAAACGACAGGACGCGGAAAGTTCGAGGTCGTTGAGTGATCATCATAGTGCCATTTCAATCGAAGCGGACACACAATATATTCATGAGGGATGGCTCACCACAAGCCCTTTCCCTCACAATATCGCGTGTGCCGATACATCGGTTACATCTCAGCCTAACACGAGTACTAAGATTTTGGACTCATTACATTTGTGTGCTTATTGTCAGCCGGTATATGCACCCTGGCGTAAAACACCATATAGCTACCCGCCAAAACATCATTATCGATAAATATGGATATTGAGAAGGAGAGTCACCCACTCCACAAACAATTATTTCAACCTTAATAAAAGTCCAAGTGTACGACATATACTGTCCAATTCAAGCAGCTGCACCAGAGTATTTGCAGTATTTTAATGCGTAAATACTCGCTCTTTGCCTGCGTAGAATCCCCGCATATCAAGCAGCTAAACCGCCAGCAGACTGTACACGATTTAATAAAATCTATCCCACAATGCGACGCGCATCTCATCCAGCGTAAAGATGCCCCGCGGCCAGCGATACTGCGCATCACTTCCACGGGGCACCTCCCGGAGGTGGGCTCCACTCCCCTGACGCGTTACGCGCTCACATCCACCGTTTCGGTCGCTTCCGCCTCAATAGAAGCCTCCATTCGGCGGCGGTACTGATTCACCATCACGGCACTACCGACGAAAACCACCGAACCAGCCAAAGCAATTCCCAGCGGCACGGTCCCCTCCGGCAGAGGTGCATCTTCCGAAGCGCTTGCTTCCAAACTCTGAGAGTCGGAGCCACCACGAGCTTTCGTACCCCGCGTATAGAACCCATCGGAACCCAAACGATAACCCTCTCGCACGGCAGGGCTAGCAACACTCTCAGTGCTACTCCCCGACGTCTGATACCCCATCAGGTTCACAACGGTACGCCCCCCAATAAAAGCAACATATCCAGACATGACCGGGGTGACATTCGAATCGGTGACAAAGTTACTTGAGACCGCATGAGCCTGCGGAATTGCCCGTTCTGCCAAGCTACGAGCCAGAACAGCACGATTCAGAACACCTTCTGCCGAAGGGATGGGAGGGACAACGTCCCCAACAACCCCTCGAGCCGGCAAGGAATCAGCCACAGAAGGTGAGGCATCACTCGACGAGGAGGAATAGTCCGGCAGCTGCTCGCTCGAAGAATAAGCTAGTGTGGGCTTAGGCTGATTATTAGAATCCGCACTGGCATCCGCCGAACCTGCGCGCTGAATAATGCTCACACTAAAGGCGGAGGTAGCCATGAGCTTCAGCTCATCAGGAGATTCTCCACCCACTGCCACCACCCGGTAACGCTTACCGCCAATAAGCGACGTTCCAGGAACCTTCAAATCAGCCGAGAACGCACCATCCTTAACCTGCTCAGGACTCACATGGGTAGTAGCCAGAGGCGCACCCACAGCTCCCCCATCGGCAGGCATTTCAAAGACCATAACGTCATACCCGAGTGAGCTCTCCCCCACGTTCTTGACGCTCGTGCGAATCGTCTGAAGGTCGCTTGAACCTCGTAGCTCCGCGGTAGAAATCTCCAGAGTCGCTTCGCGAGTCTCCGCTGGAATCTGATTTGAAGAACGGTCATACACCAGGATGCGGTCACCCTTAGGCTTCGGGGCGGCAGAAGCATCAGCGGTAGGCTCAGGATCACGAGATCCCTCCGCATCGCCAGGCTTCTCAGAAGCAACAGCTGAGGGAGTCGGCGATGCACTCTCCGAAGTGGCAGGAACCGGTGCAGGGGCCGGAGCAGCTGTGGGCTGCGGACGGTCCTCTTGCACATCCTTCGAAGGCACAGGATCCACCACAGGATGAGGTACAGGGCTTACCGGGTTGATAGGCGCACGCTGCACACCCGGCGTGTCGGGGAAGAAAAGGTTCTGACGCGAAGCAACAAGACCCTCAACGCTCTCGCCATACTCGGGATCCAGCTCAACAAAAGAGGAGTCACCAGTCAGAAAATCAGTGACCTCCACCATGTACACCTGTTCAATGTTCAGGCGCTGGTGAATACTTACATCAAGATAACCGTCGTCATTCTTTGACACAGTCAACTGCGATGAGGGGACCACCATCGAGGCAATCTCCGAGCCATCCACAGTAACCGCCACCAAACGCATCTGCACATGATCGAGAGACTTCACGCCACCCAGATTAATCAGGATGTAGTCCTCGCTCTGGCCTATCAAACCCATGATGAAAACATCAACGTTCGCATCGCGGGACGCAGGCTGATTCACGGCAGAAGTTGCGCCATGAGGCTGTGCATGGGCAGCCGGCACAAAAGAAGCGGGAGCCAAGGTTGCAGGGGCCAGCGTACCTCCCAGCCCGAAGGCTGCAGATGCTACGAGAGCCGCGCCGCGAGCAGTTCGCTGCGTGGTAAACATGGTCACCTTTTCGTGAGTGAGTAAGTGAATGACAGGTTACGCAAAATCCCCTGCACTCAGAAGTTCGGAAGTGAGAGCAGGAAGGCGGCCTCTCGTATCGGTGACCATGTGCGTTTCAGAACGCGTTCCCCCGTAGTGAGGGGGTATCGAGAGTGGCAGTACCGCCAGCTAATGCACTCTAAATTATAGGTATAACCTTATGAAAAGTTAAAGGCGAATGGGCGCCTCTTTTACGAGAAAGAAACGCCCACTCGCCTCATCTGATGTTATGGCTTGTGAGGGGGTATTTGCCGCCCTCCTACGAACGGGAAGTGAGTCGCACATCACGGTGACCGCGGCGAGTCAAAAATACCCCAGCCGCCAGAGAAAGCGATCCCACCGCACTGATCACCAGCGTGCCGGAGGCACCCGTTGCAGCCAACTGCTCATGCTCACCCTGCTGAGTGGGGCCCGTCGCCCTCTGAGACTTCTGCCCAGCACGCTCGGCTACATGAGTAGCAACCGAAGCAGGTGCAGAGGAAGCCGACTCCGCCGATGCAGGAGCCTCAGACACAGAAGCCGCAGGAGCAGGTTCCTTCGATTCTGCAGCCGATGCCGGAGCACTCTCGGAGGGAGTCACTGAAGGCTTCTTATCCGCGGGCTTCTCAGTAGCTGGCGCTTCAACCCGCTCAGCAGGCAGAGAGCCGGACGGATGCGAGGCATCCACGCCATCACGTTCCACAGTGAAGCCGCCGGTGACGATCTGCACGGTTCCGCGGGAATCCTCGTAGATTGCGCTCACGCGGTAAGTCGTACCCGGCTTCAGGGCGCTACCAGGTACCTGAAGATGCGCAGAGAACGAGCCGTCCTCCACACGCGCATCCCCGGAGGCAACAGCGTCACCAACAGTTCGACCGTCAGAACCCAGAGCGTACACCTGCAGCGCAACGGAACCGGATCCCTCAAACCCTTCACCAGTGAAAGTGAGCGTCTTCTCCATGTCATTCTCGGGGACGGCAGTCTCTTCCACCCGCAGGCGAGCACCCGCAGCTACAGACGAATGATTTGTCGAATCGGCTGCTTCCTGCTCCCCCGGGCGACCCGTCGAGGCATCACGCACTCGATTAAACTGAGTGTTACGCGGCAAATCGTAATGACGTCGAGGGTCGGTTTCCGGAAGTACAGGGTCCTGCTCATCAGCGAGGACGGCGGCGGGCTCGGCGGTTGCGGTTTCAGCAACGTTCCAGCCGTTAGTAAAAGGAATCTCAATGCTCTGAACAGCTAGGCCCCGGGAAGCCGAAGGGGCAATCTCAACGTTCAGCACGTAACGCACATCAGGGTGAACGTCCTGCAAAACGGCCAGACGCGCACCGGGCACCTCAATACCGTCCAGGAGCGTGCCATTGACAACATCAGCCCGCGCCGGCGAAGCAGCCAGCACGTGACGATTACCCTGCTCATCGATGGCATAAATCGAGGTCATAATCTCGAAGGCCTGCGCATCACCCAGGCCTGTAGCCTTGTAGACAATCAGGTTCTGCTCCTGCGGAATTTCCAGCTGACCCGAAAGGATTTGGGCCTTGAGCGGCTCATCCTGAGTGTCTGCAGGCTGCACTTCCAGGGGTACCCAGGAATTGTACGAGGTATCTTCAACCGAGTAGCCGAGATCAGGGTTGACGACAGCGGTCGCCACCACGTACTGCTGGTTGGGATCAAGGGTTCCCGCAGGCAGGGTGAGCTGGGTGCTAAAGCTACCCTCGTGCACGTCGGAAGCAGGAACGAGGGTCATGGTCACCGCACGGGCCCGACTCAGAGCGGCCAGGGGGTACTTACGGTACTCGCTGACATACACGGCAATACCGTGCTTCTCAACATCTTCACCCAGAAAACCATTGCCGCTGACAGTGATGCTCTGAGAACGCGCGGGGTTGATGGCAGAACCCTGCTCAATCTGCACCGAGGGGTGCACATCGCGGTCGGAATGCTGGGCGCGGCTCTGTTGAATGCTAGAGGAGGAAAGGTCACCGGCGTTGTGCACAGGAATCGCAGCCTGGGCCGCACTGGTGCCGGCAGTTAGAACGGAGGCCGCGATGGCGGCCGTTGCTCGGGTCTTTGAGTGAGCGGGATCGGGCATGAAACACACCTTTTCTGTGAGTGTGAACGATACCCTTTACGCGACAACAATGCCTCAATCCCCAGAGGGAAGATATACGGTTGATTCCTTCGCAGGATTGGTAGCCTTGCGAGAGGGGTCTCCTCGGCACGGGCGATGAGGCACTGAGAGGTGAAACTCTCAATCTCCATCTGAGGTGGAAGTCTGCGCGAGGGGAATCGCTCTATTTATCGGTAGTTCCACACTACCAATAGAAAAAGGCTCTCGGTGCCCAAGACGCTTTACGAACCAACTATTTTTTTATGCAATAAGACACAAAATAGGTTTTCCACCTGAATCTTCTCCACCAACCACCCACAAAACACATCGACTAGGCAAAATGTTTCAAGTATCCCTTCAGGGTGAGGGTTTTAAGTGAGTGTAGGCATGCAAGTATTGCGGTGACCTATGTGCACATTTATGCACATATAGTTATTTTCTTCCAGGTGTAAGGTTTTACACTTGCAATTACCACATTCAGCAGAGCGCCACCCCATCTAACGCCTACGCTGTTCCAAACACACAGAAGCGTCCCCGCGATTTCTCCGGACTATTTCAATCCCGGGAAACCGCGAGGACGCTTCATAAGACGCTACGCGAACAGAGAAACCCTAGAGGCTACGACGACGCAAGAGCATCAGCGCAGCACCGGCAATAAGGGCTGCAGCACCAACACCAGCAATACCTGCGACACCTTCAGCACCAGTGTGAGCCAACTGCGGCCTCGAAGAGCTATCCGAAGTGCTACGGCCAGCGACATCGCGAGCACTCACGGTGTGGCCTTCCTGAGAAGAAGCGGTCACCGGAGTGTTACCAACCTTAGCTCTAGGGGCCTGCGAAGAGGGAACGCGAGTCTCAGTCACAGTCACGGAACCGTCCTCACTCATCTCCGCGGTAAAGACGCTGGTGGTGCCGTCGCCATTATCGCGAACAGTGGTGTTATCGTCGTTACCTGCGGCGGGCACCGTGGGAGCGGGGTGGTCCACATCGCTCACAGAGGCGGTGGTGACAGCAACCTGGTGCACCAGGCCGTTCGGGTCGCTGGTGGCCACGAGCGCGTACACGTAGCCGGGCAGCAGACGATCGGCGCGCACAGAAAGCTTCGCAGTGAAGGTGCCCTCCATAATCTCGGATGCGGGCACATCCTGAACAGCCAGAGCCTCACCGGTGATATTACCGTCGGAATCCAGACGGTAAATGGCCACCTGTACGCCGTGGGAAGCAGATTCGTGGGTAAAGCCCGCACCATTGACGGTCACCACGTTGTACTCATCGTTCGGGTCCAGGCTTGCACTCTCGGTCGTGAGGGTTGCGTTCTGAGGCTCGGGAACTGCCGGGGTTTCCGGAGCAGGGGTCTCGTCAGCCTTGGGGGTTTCTGCCTTGGGAGTCTCGGGGGTCGGAGTCTCCGGGGCGGGGGTCTCGTCGGCCTTGGGAGTTTCCGGGGCGGGAGTCTCGTCGGCCTTGGGGGTTTCCGGAGCAGGGGTCTCGTCGGCCTTGGGAGTCTGAGAACGCGGAGTGGTAGTCTCAGTCACCTTGAAGGAGGAAAGAGCCACCAGCTTCTCGGCAGGCTGACCCTGGGGGTTGCTGACAGCTACTAGAGCGTAGGATGCGCCAGCAGGAAGCTGAGCTGCAGGGACATTGAAGGAGGCATTGAACGCGCCATCCTTAATCTGGTTGGCATCGACGGTGATGGTTGCAATCGGGTCACCGGTGACCTGCTGATTAGCATCCAAAGCGTAGATGCTCACGTTGACAGAGACGCCAACCTTGGCCCCCTGGAAACCGGAGGCGCGAACCGTAATGGTGTTGATAGCGGCGTCTGCGGGGAAGTCAGCTTCCTCAATCTCGATAGCGGGATCGGCCTGCTCAGTCTTGGGGTCTGCCTTCGGGGTTTCCTCAGTCTTGGGTGCCTCGGTCTTGGGAGCTTCTGCCTTCGGGGCTTCAGTCTTGGGAGCTTCTGCCTTCGGGG
>OFDA01000124.1_pt1 | contig 57155 bp, 28 predicted proteins | sample 1520921 | NCBI WGS metagenome assembly OFDA01 (sample SAMEA2699028, study PRJEB24076) | metagenome
TGAAGCCCAAGGAAAGCACCCCAACGTTTAACCGTTGATTCCTTGAGGCGCTGCAGGTCTGCAGGCGTCCATTTGGGCGCGGCTTCAGTCAAAGACATTTTTCCCCAACAAAATTCGTCAACTCTCCTGTCGCTGAAAACAGGAAGTCTTCTGAGGCAATTTGATGAACAATGCTAGCGCACAGCAAAAGATTTTTCCGTTGGTGCCAGAACATGCCGCTTCCGACATGAGCGCTGTGCTCCACATGATCCCGGCTGAAAAGGCCGGGGCACTGCCGCCCTTGGGCGTCAAGCTCCCCGACGATGTCGCGGCGAGTTTCCGCGGCACGCCTTTCGCCGACCTTTATGAGGAGGCGCTCAATCTCCTGAGAAGCCGCAACATCACGGCCGATGAGCTGCGCTATCTTTCGCGTGCGCTCACGCAGCTGCTCGCCAAGCGGACGACAGGCGAAGCCGCAGCGGTGAGCCCGTTTTACATTCGTCAGGCTCGTCTTTCCGACGTTGATGCCTTGGAGGGACTCGTCAAATATTGGGCCAAACAGGGCGAAAACCTTCCGCGCAAACGGGCAGACATCATCCGCAACATCGACTCGTTTGCCATTTGCGAACGTGACGGCCGTCTTGTCGGCTGTGCCAGTCTTTTCGTTTATGACTCGGGACTCGCTGAAATCCGTTCGCTCGGCGTTGCCCCCGACATTCAGCGTCAGGGACAAGGGCGTGCGATTGTTGAATATCTGCTCGAAAGAGCCCGCCGGCACGAGGATTCACAGCCGGTGGAACAAAATTTGATGGCGGGAGTATTCGAACGCGTGGGTTTCTCGCTCACCAAAATCGACGCACTTCCTGAGAAGATCCTAAAGGACTGCGAGAATTGTCCCAAGCGCGCGCGGTGCGACGAGCTTGCCTACGAATACAATTTCTAAACTTGCCTTAAGCGCGAAGAGCTTGACGGCGCTGCCGTCTGTAAGGCTCTGAGCCTGCAAAACCATTCAATCGCAAAGGAATAAATCATGACGCAGCCTACCCGCGCCGAATACGATCAGGTGATGATTCCCTGTTACAAGCCCGCTGATCTTGTGATGACGCACGGCAAAAAGTGCCGCCTCTATGATTCGCAGAACCGCAGCTATCTTGATTTCGGCGGCGGCATCGCCGTCAACAGCCTCGGCAACGCGCCAAAGATTGTGCGCAAGGCCCTGAAAGCACAAAGCGCAAAGCTCTGCCACATCAGCAACGTCTTTACGAACGACGCTACGCTGAAACTGGCCAAGCGGCTCACTTCACTCACAGGGTTTGACCGGGTGTTTTTTACAAACTCCGGCGCCGAATCCAATGAGGCTGCGCTCAAGCTCGCCCGCCGAACGGCTTTTGACAATTATGGCGAGCAGAAGGATGAAATCATCTCCTTCACGCACAGTTTCCACGGCCGCACGTTTTTCACGGTCTGTGTCGGCGGGCAGGATAAGTATTCTTCCGGCTTCGGCCCGCGTCCGGGTGCGATTACCCATCTGCCTTTCAATGACATTGGTGCTTTTGAAAAGCAGATTTCTGACCGCACCTGTGCCGTGATTTTCGAACCGGTGCAGGGCGAGGGCGGCGTGCTGCCCGTGGACCCCGCGTTTGCCAAACGTGTGCGCGAACTTTGTGACAAGCACCATGCACTGCTCATCCTTGATGAAGTGCAGTCAGGATGCGCACGTTCGGGCACGTTCTTCGCCTATGAACAGATCGGCATTCGCCCCGATATCGTAACGACGGCGAAAGGTTTGGCCGGCGGCGTTCCTATCGGCTGCGTACTGACCAACGACGCTGTTGCCAAGCATTTCAAACCCGGCACGCACGGATCGACCTTTGGCGGAAATGCATTGGCCTGCGCGGTCGGCAATGCGGTTCTGAAGCATATTTCTGCACCGGAATTCCTGGAAAAGGTCGTCAAGCACGGCGCCTTCATGAAGGCGTCGCTTGAAGCGCTCAACAAGGAACTGCATGTCTTTACGGAAGTCCGCGGCATGGGCCTGCTCATTGGCTGTGAACTGATTCCGCAGCTTCGTGCGCAGCTCGGCGACATTCAGAAGGCCGCGCTTAAAGCCGGGCTCATTATTCTGACGGCCGGCGGCACGACGATTCGTCTGTGCCCGCCGCTCATCATCAAGAAGCGTGAGATCACCGAGGGCGTGGCGATTCTGAAGTCGGTTCTGAAGGGATTTCTCGCCAATCTGCCTAAGGCCGAGGAACCGGTGAAGGCAGTGAAGACTGGCTCACGAAAGACCAGAGCTTCTGCCAAGGAACCGGCAGTCAAGCAGGTCAAGTCCGCAGCGAAGGCCCCGCAGACACGCAAAGCTCAGCCTGCAAAACCCGCTGCTGCAGCTCCGGCCAAAACTGTTCCTGCTCAAGCGGCCAAGGCTGAGAAGCCTGCGGCACGAGCGGCGACGGTTTCCGCCAAGCAGCCTGCTGCCGAGCAGGCCAAGCCCGCCGTGAAGACGCCGCAAGTTCAGTCTCTTAAACCTGCGGCTTCCCGCAAACCTGCTCCTGCCCAAGCTGTCAAGACAGCAGCGCCTGCAGCCGTGACGCCGAGAGTTCCGGCCAAGAAACCGGCTGTCGAGCCGGTTAAGTCCCCGGCGGCACCTGCTGCGGCAGGGACTGCAGCTGCTGCCGTTAAGGCGTCTCAGGCCGAAGCGGCGAAAGAGGTTAAACCTGCGGCTCCGTCAGCTGCTTCGGCAGTTCCGAGCAAGCCGGTTCTTTGAGCCGCCGGCAGCTCAGCCCAATAGGGCGTCGAGCTGCCGATGCAATCTTTTAATGTTTCATGGCGATGCCGCTGCGGGAAACTGCAGCGGCATCGCTCTTCTTTAGATGCATTCCCGTCAGTGGTCCGCAGCTGCCGCCCCGATGAATCGCAAATCTTCGCACGATTTCAAAGGCCGCCGTTTGGCTTGCAGACAGAGATTTGACGCATTCGGTAGAATCGTCTTAAGTGATTTTGAGAGGCGCAGGTTTTTGAAAGACCTGCGTTTGCAGGATTCTTTTGCCCGCAACAACGGTGAACAGATTGCTTCCGATTACCCTTCGCCAGCTTCAGGTCTTCTTAGCCATTGCCAAAACAGAAAGCATTGGTCTTGCCGCCGAGTCGCTCACGATGAGCAAAAGCGCCGTTTCGCAGGCGCTTTCCGAGCTTGAAACGCGTCTTGGCGTTCAGCTCTTTGACCGCAATCGAGGGCGGATTTTTTTAACGGCTGAAGGCCGCCGCATGATGCCGCAGGCCGACGAGATGCTTCATCGAGCGGAAGACATTGCAGATCTGTTTCGCCGCGGCCATGAGCCTTGTCCGTTTCGCGTGGGCTGCACGCGGACCATCGGCACATTCATGCTCGCCGATCTTTTGAAGTCTTTTCGGGATGCTGCCGGATGGATGCCGGCTACTGAAATCGCCAATACGTCAAGGATCGCTGCGAAACTCTCTTCCTTTGAGCTCGACATAGCGCTGATTGAAGGTCCTGTGACCAACAACGACTTGGTGACCTTTCCCTGGATGGCCGATGAAATGGGCGTGGTGGCTCCGAAAGATCATCCGCTCACGGGCCGTCCGGTGAGCTATGAGGAGCTTGAGCGTGCTTCTTGGCTCCTGCGCGAAGAAGGCTCCTCCACCCGAGACTTTTTTGAAACGCAGCTCCATCAGCGGCTTTCCAGAGTCAATGTCTCGGCTGAGCTCAACAGCTTTGATGCGATTCTTCGTTCCGTTCGCATTGGGCTCGGCATCACCTACATGTCTAAACGCGTGTTGACCGACCCCATCTTCGGCCGCTTCCTTGCCCGCGTTGAGATTCCCGACCGTTGGATGCGGCAGCTGACCTTCTGTCATGAACGCGGCAAATACCTTTCTGTCGATATGCTGGAGTGGGTTGAGCATTGCCGCAATTATGCGCGGATGCTTGAACGCCGCGAGGCGGACGCGCTGCGCTGAAAAAACGGTCATTGATCGGCACGCGGTTCCCGCCGCAGCACTATCGCCGTGCAGCAAAAAACGGCTTCCCCAGTTGATTAACTGGGAAAGCCGTTTTGAGAGTCAGCGTCTAATCTTATGGATTAGAAGAAGCCGCGCTTTTGTTCTGAAAGACTGACATACAGATTCTTCATCTGGCTGTAGTGTTCGAGAATGACCTTATGCGTCTCGCGGCCGATGCCGGACTTCTTGTAGCCGCCAAAGGGCGAGTGCGCCGGCAGCTCGTTATACGTGTTGATCCACATACGGCCCGTCTGGACGCCGCGGGCGACACGGAAGGCGCGGTTGATGTCACGGGTCCAAACAGCACCGCCAAGACCGTATTCAGAGTCATTGGCGAGCTTGAGAACCTCAGCTTCGTCCTTGAACTTGATCACGCAGGCGACCGGCCCGAAGATTTCCTGCTGGCAGACATTCATCTGATTTTCGCAGTCAACGAGCAGCGTAGGCTGCATGAAAGCACCCTTTTCACAGCCGGGAACGACGGCGCGTTCACCGCCCGCGAGCACCTTGGCACCTTCCTTCTTGGCTTCTTCGACCCAGCCGAGAATCTTCTGGAGCTGACGCTCGTTAATCTGCGAACCCATCTGAGTGTCTTTGCAAAGCGGATTGCCGACCTTTACCTTCTTGAAGGCTTCAGCCAGTTTGGCGACGAATTCGTCGTAGATCCCTTCCTGCACGAAGATGCGCGAGCCCGCGCAGCAAACCTGCCCCTGATTGAAGAGAATGCCGATCTGAGCGCCTTCAATGGCCTTGTCCTGCTGGCAGTCATCAAAGTAGATGTTGGCGGATTTGCCGCCGAGTTCCAGCGTAGCCGGAATGAGGCGCTTGGCAGCGGCTTCGGCCACGTCGTAACCGACTTCGGTAGAACCCGTAAAGGCAAGCTTCGCAAAGCCCGGATGATCAAGCATGGCCTGACCGGTCTGCGCACCGCGTCCGCTAATGATGTTGACAACGCCGGGCGGCAGGAACTCATTGAGGATTTCGCCGAGCACATTGAGTGACAACGGCGTTGTCGAGGAGCTCTTGATCACCACTGCATTGCCGGCAGCAATGGCCGGAGCAATCTTCCAGGCGCCCATCAGGAGCGGGAAGTTCCACGGCACAATCTGACCGACCACGCCGATCGGCTCGCGAAGAATGATGGAGAGCGTGTTTTCGTCAATCATCGTTGCTTCGCCTTCATCGGCGCGGATGCAGCCGGCGAAGTAGCGGAAATGATCCGACGAAAGCGGTACGTCGACCAACGTGGTTTCACGGATGGGCTTGCCGTTGTCGAGCGTTTCAACCGTGGCGAGCTCAAGTGCGCGTTCATCAATGCGGTCGGCAATCTTGAGGAGGATGTTGGCACGTTCGGCCGGCGACTTGGCCGCCCAGGCGGGCTGAGCTGCTGCGGCTGCCTTGACGGCGCGATCCACATCCTTGGCCGAAGCGTTTGCACAAAGTGCAAGCAGTTCGCCGGTAGCGGGGTTGTGGGTTTCAAATGTTGCGCCATTTTCTGCGTCAACCCATTCGCCGTTAATCAGAAGTCCATAGCGGTCCTTCAGGTATTGCGTCATAAAAACTCCTTTCCGAATATGTTGCGCTGTCGCCGCTTTCTGCCCGGGAGATCGGCTGCTCCTTGAATCGCCGGGCGTCTGCGGCATCGCTTTGAATTCAGAATAGGCGCAGGAATTTGCGCTTGTCATCAACCATTGGACGGAGTGTGCGGAGCAAATGAAGTACGCAACTTGGACTAGGGATATCTTGCAGATGCGTCGTTGTCAGCCGGAAGACGCCGTCTGAAGCTTGTGGACGAGCGAAAGTATGAAGTTCGCAGAAAGGAGCTGCTCCGCATCGTCATCTAAACAATGGGATTGATATGGAAAACCCTATCAGTATCAAGTGATTTCAGGAGGCTTCAAGATGTGACTGGGTAAACAGAATGCCGATGAGCTCGAAGAGCATACATCGGCATTCAAATTGCAGATTCGCGGGCGACCGGTTCCGAATCGGTCGTTAAGCCTCAAGCAAAAAGAGCGTATGCGAAACGCCCATGTTGGGCTTTTCCTGAATGATGCGGAACCCCGTCTTTTTGAAAAGTTCTCGAAGTTCGGCGCCGTGGAAGAAGCGGCTTACCCCGTTGGCCAGCACAGTGAAGTAAAGGCTCGAAGCAGCCAGTGAGAGCGCTGCCGCCTGATGACGCTGCTCATCAGTGAGCGGTTCAAGCACACAGAGTTTGGCGCCGGGTTTCATTGCGCGGCGGGTGCGTTCAAGGATGGAGGCCGCCTCATCCAGGCTGAAGCAGTCAAGGAATTGACTCATCCAGAAGAGATCAACGTCTTCCATGCCGGTCAGTTCCTCAGATGTGAGCCAGTCAATGGCATGACCCGAAAGACGGTGCTGCACGCTGCTGAGTTCAGAGCGCTCCGGGATCGCATTTACTTCCACGGGGAGGTCGACAAGCACGGCAGTCGAATCGGGGAAGGCTTCCAGGAACATCTTGGTGAAGCGTCCCGTATTGCCGCCGATATCGGCCATGCGTGCAGGCGTCTGAGGGGCCCAGAATTCGCGAATGGCTTCGATCGCAGCGGCGTAGGCTCGGTCGCTGTGATAATGGTCGAACCGGAACCAAGAGCGCTGCGCCATGGCAGGGAGTTCCGGCAGGTGCGGATAGATGGTCTTCCAGGAGGGGTTAAAAGCGGCAAGACCCGCGGGTTTGCCTTCCTTCAGGGCCTCTTCAGTGCGGTCGAGTCCCGGCCAGCAGGTATCGGCAGTGAAGAAGAAATTGGCGCGGGTCATTTCGTCGTAGATGAGCAGATCTCCGACCGGGGTCGTTTTCCAGCCGCGCAGACCGTCATTCGGTGTCGGTTCCAGAATGCCGGCAGTGGCGAGAATGTCGATTAAAACGCCGGCAGCGTAAGGTGTGAGGCCGGATGCAGCAGCGGCTCCGGCGGCGTTTTGCCCGGGGCTGCGGCTCAGCGTCTCGAGGAGGCCCGTACGAAGCGCGGCCGCCGCTGCCTGAAAGATGAAAGGCGAAAAGGCGATGAACTGTGCGCGTTCAAGCTGAGCGAGGAAATTCGAACGGCTGCGGGACATAGAGAAACCTTGAGGAAAAAAGAGTGATGCGGGCGTATTGTTTTTTTAAGCGTCACACATAGGCATGACGATGAGCGGTGAGTTCAACCAGAAGCGCTTCGGGCGTGAGATCAAGCCACTCGAGCGCATGCGGAGCGTCGGCCGGTCCGCCGCCGAGCAGCGTCAAAAGACCCGCCGGCGTACGCACAAAGCGCTGCGCTACGGCAGAACCATCAGGAGCGCGAGTACGGAGTACGTCTTCCCAAAAAAGCTCCACTTCGCGGGCACGGGCATATTTCTTCAGAACTTCGTCGGTCAGCGGAGAATCATTGGCGGGCTCTCGATCGTCGCCGTTCATTTTTTGAGCGCTTTCAAAAATGCCCCAGGCAGCAAGGAATGCTTCCTGAGCGCGCGTCAGGTTGACGGCTGATGCAGCGGCAATCGTGCGGGCGAAACGCGCCCCGAAAGCAAATTCTGCGAGGCTCACCAGACGCTTCGTTTGCTGCGCGCGGGTTGGCTGCTCCAGGTCGATCCCCATTGCCCGTCGAGAAAGACTTACTGCAACGCAGCCGTCCGTATGAGCCACCGCAAAACGGCCGACGGAAACACCGGAAAAATCGGTGAGCTGAGGGCCTTCAGGCGGCTGTTCGCGCAGATGATAGGGTGACTGTCCGGCATGCGAGGCAAGGTTGGCAAGACGCTGTGCAAGGAGGCGGCCGAACAGACTCTGCAGGCGCCGTGCAGGATGCGTGAACCGAATGAGCCGGTGCTGTGTTTCCTCTGGCAGGAGCGCCGTCAAAGCACGCTCGAGGTCCGGACTAAGCGTGTCGGGAATGGCCATGACGGTTGCAGCCCAGCCGGCCGGAACAGAGGGTTCAGCACTGATGTCTGAATCATTTTCCAGCTCGGCATCTTCGAAGTCGGCAAAATCTTCAAAACTCGGGGTAAAGAGATGCGCGAGCACAGCCTCTAAGGCTGAGCGATTGTCAAAGAGCGCTTGCGTAAAGCAAAGCGGCTGCAGCGCCTGAAGCGCTGAGGACGGGTCAGGCGAAGAGCGGTCTTCTTGCGGCGGAGCCGGCCAGGGATCTGTCGATTCGTGTGCGTTCGGCATAAGACTATGCAATGCGTTGCGGTCGTGTATTCAAAATGAAGAGCGGACTAAAAGAATGCATTCAGTGCGATGCGGCTGAGTCGTCTGTCGGCCACTTGCGGAAGATCAGACTGGTATTGATCCCGCCGAAGGCAAAGTTGTTCGACATAATGATCTTTTGCTCAAGTTCACGAACGCCGCCCATGACAAAGTCCAGAGGCGCGCATTCAGGGTCGGGCTCTTCAAGATTAAGAATGGGGGAGACAAACCCCTCCATCATGGCGTGAACGGCAAAAATCGCTTCCAGCGCACCGCAGGCTCCGAGCGTGTGTCCCATGTGGCCTTTGTAGGTGGTATAGGGAACGGTGCCGCCGAAAACGTCGTAAGTCGCTTTGCTTTCTGCAAGATCACCTCGATCGGTAGCGGTGCCGTGACCATTGATGAGGTCTATGTCTTTGGGGGCGAGTCCGGCATCATCAAGCGCCAGACGCATGGCTGCCGCCATTTGTTCCGAAGCGGGGCTGGTGATGTGCTCGCCGTCGGCATTGGTGCCGTAACCTAAGATTTCCGCATAGATGCGGGCTCCGCGGGTACGGGCGTGCTCGAGCTCCTCAAGGATGAGGGCGCCCGAGCCTTCGCCGACAACAAGGCCGTCGCGGCGGCGGTCAAAAGGGCGAGGGGTATGCGTCGGATCGTCGTTCCAGTTGGTGCTGGTGGCAAAAAGCGTGTCAAAGATCGCGGCATCGGTGGCGTCAAGCTCCTCGCAGCCCCCCGCGATCATCAGCGTCTGTCTGCCTGATGCGATCGCTTCATAGGCCGATCCGATGCCTTGAGAGCCAGAAGTGCATGCCGAACTTGTCGTAATAATGCGGCCCTTGCAGCCGAAGGCGACCGAGATGTTCACCGGTGCGGTGTGCGACATCATGCGCACATAGGTCGTTGCGGTGATGCCGCGGCAGCTCTTGGTGAGAATCATGTGCGCGAGTTCTGCGACGGCTCTCGGCTGTCCGGCAGACGAACCGAAAGAGACGCCGCAGAGCGGAGAAGAGACTTCCGGAGAATCGAGCAGATTTGCATCCCGAAGCGCATCTCGGGCGGTTTTGACGGCCATCTGAGCCACACGTCCCATTGAGCGCGTGCGCTTGCGGGTGAAGAATTCGGGGTCGAGTTCAAAGGGAGCGGCCGGCGCACCGACTCGGGTGTTCAGTCCCTGCAGGTCTTCCCACTCGGTCATATGCTGAATACCGCTGCGGTTGTGAAGCAGTGCGCTGCGCACATCCGCCCAGCTCGAACCCAGCGGAGAGATGGCACTCATGCCGGTAATAACGACGCGGCGCGCTGTCTGAGGAAGCTTCATCCGATCAGACCTCCAGAAACAGGGATAACGGCGCGGGTAACGTAGGCCGCGTCGTCGGAAAGCAGAAATGCTGCGACGGCAGCCACTTCATCAGGACTGCCGAGACGCCGCATCGGAATATAGGGAAGAATGCGTTCGCGGTCTTCCGCCGAAGCCATGGCGGTGTCGATAAGCCCGGGGGGCAATGACATTGACCGTAATCGAACGGCTTGCAAGCTCTGCGGCGAGCGCTTTGGCCGCACCGATGACACCCGCTTTGGCTGCAGAGTAATTGGTTTGGCCGCGCGTGCCGGAGATGCCGGACACTGAACTCATTACCACAATGCGGCCGCGGCGCTTTCGGGCCATCGGCAGCGTGAGCGGCTGCAGGACGTTGTAAAAGCCCCCGAGATCAACGGCGAGAACCTGATCCCAATCTTGCGCCGGCATGCCGGCCAAGGGGCCGTCGCGGTTGATGCCGGCATTCAGAACAACGCCCCAATAGATTCCGTGGGCTTCAATATCGGCCGAGAGTGCGGCAGCTGCAGCTGCACGATCGGCGACATCAAAAAATAGCGCTCTGGGCGCGGTATTGAATTCGCGAAGTTCGGCGAGAAGTGCGTCGGCTTCTGCAGAGGGCTTTCTGCCGTGAACGACGACATCGTAGCCGTCTCGAGCCAGGCGAAGCGCCGCTGCGCGGCCGATGCCGCGGGTGCTGCCCGTAATGAGCACGGTGCGGCGATCAGACTGTGCAGTAGGAGACATCATTTTCTTATCGGTGTGTTTTCAAATACTGAGGCTGGCATTCTAGCGAGTACTGTCTTCGAGGCGCTCGAAATATCCGGCAGGCGGATTGAAGACATTGAGCGCTGCCGACCCCGCAGGGACGCGGCAGGGGGCGCCGCTCGCCCGCTCAATCAGCATGACTTCGCAGTCAAACTGCCAGAGTCCTTCATCGCTTTCAAATTTCTTTTGAACTCTGCAGAAAAGTTTGTCGCCCGGCGTGAAGAAAGAAATGGGCAGCGACATTCGGCGCGTGCCGAGAAGCAGACCCACAACGGGAGGCTCGCCGGCCAGGCGCTGCAGCCGACCGGCATAAATGCCGATGGTCTGCGCCATGATTTCAATTAATGCGACGGCGGGAAAACGCCCGCAGGCATCAGCAGCCAGAGAGTCTGCACGTACCAGGGTGACGGATTCGGCAGCGCAGTCATCAGCATAAAGCGCCGTATCGACAAAGCGCATGGGATCGCGCTGTGCGATGAGGTTCGCCGCCGGCATCGGGAAACTGAGCTCATTCGTGCTGATCATTGGTCAAGCTCCTGCCGAGCGGTAAAGAATAGAACGGCATTGCTGCCGCCAAAAGCAAATGCGGAGGCCAGCACGCCGGGAGCACCCGGCGAATCGAGCTTCGCGGTCAGGTCGCTGCTGGTGTTTTCCGGTCCGCTCAATGCCGCCCTAAAGGCTGCAGGGAGCTCAGGATCGGGGTGACTAGAACGGGAGAAATTAAGAGGCGTTGGTCCCAGACCTTTGAGAAGGCTCCACGCGACAGCAGCGTTAAAGGCGCCTGCACCGGCCAACTGATGACCGACATGGCGTTTGAGGCTGGCTGCGGATACGCCGGGAGCGGCAGACATCATGGCTCTTGCTTCCATGGCATCGTTTTGCGCTGTAGCGGTGCCGTGCAAAAGGGCAAAGCCGACAGGGTGCGGCGCACCATTGCGGATAGCCGCTTCGATGGCCGCACGAGCGCCTGCGCCTTCCGGGTGCGGGGCGCAGATATGATGAGCATCCGACGTTTCTCCCCAGCCGGCAAGCCGAACTTCAGGACCTTCATCGGGCATGCCGCCAAAATATGCCTGCTCAGTCTGGGCGAGCATCATCAGCAAAAATCCGCCGCCTTCGCCGAGATGCATGCCGGTTCGCCGCGCATCAAAAGGAAGCGCTCGGCCGGGGCTTCTGGCGCCCAGAGCAGAAAACCCCGCTTCGGTAAGCGGTGACTCAGCGTCTATTCCTCCCGCTACAACAGCCCGAACTCGACCGGTGAGAAGCATCCTTGCGCCTTCCAGAATGGCTTTGCTCCCAGCCGTGCAGGCAGTGGAAACGCAATAGGCGGGCCCCGAAATCCCTGCGAGGCGGGCAGTGAGCGCGGCGACAGCGCCGATTTCAATAGGCATCCATTTGTCTGGAGCTTCAGTTTCAGGATGACTGCGCAGGACGGAGACGGTTTCGGCCGTGCCTGCGGCAGTGTTGCCGACGATAAGGCCGATGTCTGCAGGGGCAATGCCCGCTTGCAGCGCTTCGTCAAGCAGCGGAAGTGCTGCTGAGGCTGCGAGCCGAAGACTTCTGGCGGGGCGAGTAAAAGCTTTAAGTCCCGTTGTTCGGGCAGCTTCAGCAATGCGCCGATCCGCTTCCGCCAAATCGCTTTCGGGTACTCGCACATCACTCGGAGCGAGCTGTGCACAAAGGTCTTCTGCCGATGCAAGCTGCCGGAGCGTATCTTCGCAAGAACTGCCGAGCGCCGAGAGCAGTCGTGCACGGCGTATAACGACAGCAGAGCGCAGAGGCTTTTGGGCGCCGGCAATATTGGAGAGCTGGTCGGGGAAAGAGGTGCGTGGAGTACAGGCCGAAAAAGGCATACAAAAATCCATAGAAGCCATCGGCGCATTATATTGGGCGGCGTGACGGAGTCAGCTCATTCGGGCTGCTGTATTTCGCCGCGCCAAACTGCGTTTGCTGACAACTTTTTGAAAACTGACCCAATGCCTTTGATTCTCAGCCTTAAGAAAGCCGCCGCTGCCGGCATCTCATTACGCTTTATCCAGGTTCCTTTAGGGGAGGGTCTCCCTCTCGCACTGCGCTGCTGGATGCTCACCGCGGACGCTGACGGCATTCTCGGTCTTTCGTCAGTTTATTCGCAGGGCTGTATGGCCGATGAGGCAGCCGGGACGCTCTTAGCGAGCCGGCCAACGCCCGCTTCAGCCGCTGGAGAATCATATTTGGCGGCAGCCGCTGATCGCCTCCATGCGTGGTGGGCCGGTGACGGGAGCGCCCTCAATGATGCGGATAAACTTTTTTCCAAACAGCTCCCGGGCACGGACTTTGAAAAGAGTGTCTGGGCGGCCGCGAGGCGGGTGCAGCCCGGCTCGTGTGCGTCCTACGGCGATATTGCGGGGGTAATCGGTGTGCCGCGAGGGGCTCAGGCTGTCGGGAATGCGCTTCGCCGCAATCCTGTTCTGCTGATAACCCCTTGTCATCGTGTGCTTCCGGCATCAGCGCTTGAAGCGGCTAAGCGGGCCAAACGACTCGGCGGCGCACCCTATGAAACCGTCGGCGGATTTTCGGGGGCCATGACCGGCCCCCTTACGGATCTCAAGCGGCACATGCTGATGTGGGAGGCCGAGCGCTTTGGCTCCGCCGAACCCGCATTGTTTTAAAAGATGATCTGTCGATCACCTTATGGCTCGGCAAGTGACTGCAGGCGTTCGAGAACACACTTCAATACGCCGGACTCAGCCGCCGAAAGGAAGGCGCCGTCATGGATGCGTTCTTCGCGAACAATCTTTTTGAGAAGCGCTGCGGCGCCGGCAAACGAAAGTTCAGCAATATCCTCTGCGCTCGGACGTGCGGCGAAATTTTCGGGAAGTGCATTTTCAAGCATCTTCGCCGGAAAGTGTGAGGTCCAGTCTTCTACGGCCTGCCAAAAGTTGACTGCAGCACGGTCATAGGCCACAAAGAAAACTCGCCCGTCCGAAGCGCTCGTCCATGCGCCGACCGAATGTTCATGAAGAAAACGGAGGAATCCGAGCACACGCTGCAGCTGCGGGTCCTCGAGCATCTCGCGGCGGGTTCGCTCCGTTGTTTTCAGTGTTTCGTAGGTCTCAAGCAGAGGATCTCTGCGGCAAACCTCGGCCGGATATTTTTTTTCAAGTTTCTCGAGCTTCTTAAGCAGCATCTGGTCGGGCGATGCTCCGATGCGGTCAGCAAGAAGCAGTGCATAGGCGAATACATCGGCAAGCTCATCTTCCATTTGTTCATGCTTATCCCGGCATTCAAGATCATCGCCCGACCATTGAAAGACTTCGAGCAGTTCGGCCGCTTCAATGACAATGGATGCCGCTAAATCCTTCGGATTATGTTTGGGCGCCCAGCGGCGGGCGTCACGGAAAGCAAGCAGCCGGGCCGCAGTTTCGGCGGATATTGCCGGCGGCGGCAGTTTGGGATGGAATGCGGAGCTTTGGGCTGCTGAATGAGGAGGCAAAGACATAAACGACCGTTTATAGACAAAAGGGAGGCAGGTTTTAGTTCCAAGGTCTTCAATGCCGCTGAACGATTAAAATCACCGCGTCCTGCGGCGGCTCTGGACGCTGCAGGTGAAAATTATTTCTCATTGGAGAGTCCATGTCGAACCGTCTTCTTTGCCTTCTACTGAGTGCCTCGCTTTTTGCCGCCGGTGCCGTCCAGGCTGCAGGCAATACCACGATTGAGTCCTTCAACAAAGCCAAGAAGATTCTTGAGCATCAGGTTTATCAGGATCACCGCATCACGTTTTACTGCCTCGCATCTTTCGATCGGGACAAGAACATTACGCTGCCGGAAGGCTTCGTGACGCCTGAACATCAAAAACGCGCCAAGCGCGTTGAATGGGAGCATGTCGTTCCTGCGGAAAACTTCGGCCGATTCTTTTCAGAGTGGCGTGACGGGTCGCCCGAGTGTGTCGACTCCAAAGGGCGCAGCTTTAAAGGCCGCAAGTGTGCTGAAAAAGCGAGCAAGGAATACCGCTTTATGCAGGCCGATCTCTATAACCTCTATCCGGCTATCGGCGCAGTCAACGCCATACGCTCCAATTTCAACTACCAGATGCTTCCGGATACGGCGGCAACATTCGGTACTTGTCCGATGAAGGTGGCTAACCGCCGGGCCGAGCCGCCGGAATATACCCGCGGGCCGATTGCACGCTCAACGCTTTATATGGCTGAAGCCTATGCTGACGTTTATAAACTCTCCAATCAGCAGCGTCAGCTGATGGAAGCTTGGAACAAGATGTATCCCGCCGATCAGTGGGAATGCACGCGTGCTCAGCGCATTCAAAAGATTCAGAAAAATGAAAACCGATTTGTGACTGAAGCCTGCAGGAAAGCGGGACTTTAAAAATCTAGTGAATACACATTCACCAGCGTTTTCAGGCGCGTTCATTTCCAAGAGCGGGAAGTGAACGCGCTTTTTCTATAGATTGACATGTCGGTAAACAAAGTCGTTCTACAATAAAGTACCTATGTCAACTTAAAAAGGAAACCAATTGCAAAACGAGCGGGAAATCCCTTAAGACAACGGCTAGTATAACTGAACTTAATTTGATATCGAACGTTTCCGTGAAAGTTGAAAGCCGGAAATGGTTCGATTGCTGTTTAAAAGGAATTTCCAAATGAAGAAAATCTTTACGAGCTCACCGCTCTCGCTCGGTTTTGGTCTGCTTCTTCTGCGCGTACTGCTCGCGGCCGGGCTGCTCACGCACGGCATTGCCAAGATTGCCAATTTCTCCGCGCTGTCGACTTCCTTTTTGGACCCGCTTGGCATTGGTGTGCTGCCGGCTCTCCTCGGCGCCATCTTTGCCGAAGTGGTCTGCTCGATTCTGGTTTTGATTGGGCTGTGGACTCGGCTGACCGTCTTGCCGCTCATCTTCACTTTTATTGTGGTTTTCTTTGTGGTGAGCGGCGGTGCTGCGTTTGCTCAGCGTGAACTGGCGTACCTTTATCTTGCCGGCTGGGTTGTTCTTTTCTTCACCGGTGCAGGGCGCTTCTCGGTTGATGCACTGCGCTGCCCGCTCAAGAAGGCGGCAGCCTAAGGCCGCATCACTGCGCCGCAGGGTTTGTCGGCAGATGATTCTCCGCTTTAAAAGTCTCTTTGCGGGTGAATCTCTGCCGACTTTGTTTTCAAGCAATAACATATGGTTGTTGACACGCGTGTCGTTTTTAAGCAAACATTGCTTACCTCTTTGCCGGTAACGGCTGGCAGTGAAGTACGACAACCGGTCACAGCTCGCGTAAGATTCCCAACACTAGGGTGCATGGTGCGCCACTGAGAAAGACTCCTTGAAGGGCCTGAATGCAACGGATCTACGGATTTATCTGTGCTCACTCGCGAACAGCTGCTCTGGCGGTAGTTGTCATTTTGGGTGCTGAGGCAGCTTTCATTGGCTGGCAGAAAGCTCAGTATGATGAATTTATGGGGAGTCTGCTCACGCCGGGGGCTTTGGCCGAAGGCGTGCTCGCGGTGGGAGATCGGATGGATGACGGTATCTTCAGCCGAAGAGACCGCGTTCACTTCACAATTGCTTCGAGTCTTTATTCCGATAACCCTTCAGCTCCGCCGCTCACGCTTGACTTTGATGTCACGGCCAACTTTGGCCCCTTTGGCTTAACAGGCGATATTTTTGTCCTCAATGCAACGACGGGAAGTGCCAAGCTGCTCAAAATGCTCGAAGGCACCCATCCGCGTCTTTCCATTCGCTGGAGCCGCTCGGTTTTCGATGCTGCACTGAAGATTGCAGCAAGCGCTGCGCCCTTTGACATGCGGCTCAATTTCGTGAAGCCCGGTGTAGGCCCCATTTCTTGGCGACTTGCCGCCCCAAAGCCCGTGGAGTGCTCATTAAAGCTCCCTAAGCAGGGGTCTCTCTCTACAGTCTGCACGGCCCCAGCGCTGTTGGTGAGTCTTACGGATCCGGCAGCCAATATTTCTGAAGTCCGGCTCACGCGTGCATCCTTTGACGGCATCGCCCTCAAAACTGACCCAACGATGGCGCTGCCGGCAGCAGACGCGAAGGATGAGACTCTTCCTGCCGATGCGGCCGATGACAGCCAATCCTCAGAGCGAGCGCTCTGGTATGTGGAAAAAGCGGAACTTAAAGCCGACGAACTGGATTTCTCTTCGGGTGACTGGCGCGGGATCTTTAAGGTCTTGATGCGGAAGTTCTCTGCTCAGGCGCATCAAGATCCGACTCCGGCAGAGGCCCTTGACGGCAGCTACAGCGCCTTTGCTCAAAAAGCGACGCTCAAAGTGACGAACCACAAGGGAGATCTAGAGCGCCATCTGAATGCTGAAGACTTCCGCATGAAGATGAAGGCGGCTGATGTCCCATTCAAGCTTTTCGGCGCAGTTGACGACGAAAGCATTGAGGAAACGCTCGATGCTGCCGGTCCGATGCATTTTGAACTTACGGAGTTCGGTTTCAGATCCGGGCCCAAGGGTGCCCAGAAAACTTCGGCTTCAGGCGTTCTTGAAGCCCGCCGCTCGGGCGGCAAGCTTCCCGAGACAGAGCTGACGCTTTCAGCTCAGCTGCCCGAACCAGTTCTGGAAATTGTGGATACTATTGTTCGAGGGGCGCGCCCAGATGCCCGCGGGCAGTCTGTGAAGCGCTTTATGACGCCGAAAGATCTGCCTGAAGGCCGAGTATGGGAACTCAAAATGAAGGAGTCTCGGCGCGGCTCGCTGACAGCTCGATCGTTCACGGTGGACAACGTCGAGCCTTGAGCACTTAGGTTTAGGCAGCAGTCTTCATGCTGAAGACCTGTCCTCTATGCAAACCTGCGCACATTTTGCGGGATTTGCGTATTTTTGCTGAGCTTATGTTTACTTTTCCCGGTGATGGCTGATGACCTTATCTCATTGTCACACAGGGAATTTTGCATTGCCTGATCAGGCGTTCAGTTAAAAAAATGTGTTGGAAGAATTCGTTCGACAGCGTAGAATAAAGACCTAGAAAATACGCATAAGCACCTAACTCTCTCGACTAAGACGCGACTCGGCGCGGCGTCGATATTTCCCAACACATAAAAATGACATCCACCGCCTCGCCCGAAAAAAATAAAAGTATTCTGAAAAACGCTCCGCGGAAACGCTCGGCTGCTGCGGTTGGGACATCTTCTTTAAGGAGTGTCCCGCAGGCCGAGATACTCGCGATGCGTACCGCGGCGGCTCCTGATCGGCCGCATCTGCTCCCCGGCTGGCAGGATCCCGTGGATCCAGCCGCATTGATGGCGCTTCGCCGTGAGATTCACCGCACCGCTGAGATCGGCTGGGCGGAATTCATCTCAACGGCGCGTCTGGCGCAGGCTTTTGAGACTGAAGGCTTCAAGATTACCTATGGTCCGGACTTCATTTCCCCGCAGTTCGTGCGCGGGCGCGATGCCGCTGAAGTTGAAAAAGGCCGGCTTTTTGCCATGCAGAACGGTGTTCCTGCCGGACTGATGCGCCGCATGGGCGATTATCCCGGTCTCATTGCTGAATGGGACACTGGTCGTCCGGGCCGTACGCTGGCCATTCGCGTCGAGCTCGACGGTATAGCGGTTGAGGAGCCCGAATCGCTCGCGCATTTGCCTTACCGGGACGGCTTTTCGTCCATTCGCCGCGGTGTGATGCATGCCTGCGGCCATGACGGACACCAGGCGGCTGCCATCGGACTCGCTAAATTCATTCATGCCAATGCCGAACGGCTCTGCGGCCGCATCCGCTTTATCTGTCAGCCGGCAGAAGAAGGTTCTCGCGGTGCCTATCCGATTCTTCAGGCCGGCGTGCTTGACGACGTTGACATGATTATCTGCGGGCACATCGCGCCCGAGCTTGAACTCGGCACCGTTGTTGCTGCTCCGCGCCGGCTTCTCTCCACTACCAAGATTGACTTTGAATTCACTGGCCGTGCGTCGCATGCTGGTTCGCACCCGCAGACCGGCCGCAATGCGCTGCTGGCAGGAGCGGCTGCCTCGCTCGCAATCATGGCGCTGCCGCGGCATGCAGACGGTATGACGCGCGTTAATGTGGGTCAGCTTCACGCCGGCGAAGGCCGCAACATTGTGCCTTCTCACGCCTGGATGGAAGTAGAGGTACGCGGCGAAACCGGAGAGATCAATCGTGACCTGACCGCCGAGGCGCTGACGCGCGCACAGGGTGCTGCCATGAGCTTTGGGGTGGAATGCCGAAAGCGCATTGTGGGTGAAGCTATCGACTACCAGCCCGAAGCGTCAACCACTCAGCTGCTTACCGTCTGCGCTCGTCGGGCCCGCGGATGCAGCAAAGTGCTGCCGACATGGAACTGCGACTATTCTGACGACGGTACACTCCTCATTCGCCGTGTGCAGGAGCAGGGCGGCAAAGGCGGGTACTTCCTCGTCGGCGGCGCACTCTCTTCAAGTGCTCTGAAACCCGCTGTCGATTTTGATGAAGCCGCGGTGATTACGCTTTACGACACGTGGGCCAATCTGATTACCGCAGTGCTCGGCAATTGGCGCTGAGGCTGAAGCCGATGAAATCAATCGGCCGCCTCTCGTGCTCAAAGAGGCAGCCGATTTTGCCGAGATGCCCGCTAATCCATTTGAAAAGCGGATACGTTTACGCCGCTCAGAATCCGGGAATGACAATGCCCTTGTACTTTTCCTTGATCCAAGCGGCAATCTGCGGCTGCTGATAGGCTTCAACGAGCTGCTTCACCCAGGGTTTCCCAAGATCCTTTGTGTTTACAACGATGTTGCAGACGTACGGACCGTCGGCATCTTCGACCAGAATGCCGTCACGCGTGGGATTGAGGTTGGCAACATAGGCGTAGTTGCCGTTAACGGCCGAAATCGTCAGGTCATTGAGCGAATGCGGCAGCTGAGCGGCTTCGAGTTCAACGAACTTGAGATCTTTCGGATTTTCAACAATATCGAGCACTGAAGGCGTGTAGCCCACACCCTTGCGCAGCTTAATAACGCCGCCCTTTTCAAGCAGGAAAAGCGCGCGGCCGCCCATCGCCGGATCGTTCGGGATGCCGACCGTGGCGCCTTTAGGCGCTTCCGCAAAACTCTTCACTTTCTTCGAATAGAAGGCCATCGGCAGCGTGAACCCTTTGCCGGCGACGCTCAGGTGGTAGCCGCGGTCTTTGATAGTTTGCTCCATGAACGGAATGGTCTGAAAGATATTGGCGTCAAGGTCACCCGAATCGAGGGCTGCATTTGGCTGAATGTAGTCTTGGAATTCAAAGATCTGAATGTCGAGGCCTTTGGCTTTAGCCAGCGGCACGACTTGTTCGAGAATTTCGGCTGCCGGGCCGGCAGTGACGCCGACGCGGAGTTTCTTGAGATTCCCGGCATCAGCGGCAAAAGCGGTGCTGCCCGCAAAAATGGAGGCAAAAGGCAGCAGTGCGGCTGCCAGTGCGATGTCGCGGCGTTTCATAGTGTTGGTTCCTCTCTCTTTTTTGATATGGGTCGAACGTTCGAATATCGAGCGGTCGCCGTGCGGATGAAATGGAGTCTATGCACGGCGAGACCGATCTGAAGAAAGAACTGACGGTTCATTGCGGTATTGCCTGACGGCTTGAGACTTCTGCCGCAGAGTTATTGACGGTATGAAGGGCTGCGGCAGATCGCTTTGGAGAGCGGGTATCGGCAGGTGTTCGGTGATGCCTTTATGAGAAAAAGTCGTCTCATCTGCTGTTTTCATATACGGGAGAACCCGAAATCGACGCATTTCATAGCCTTGACGGTCATTCCTGTAAGGTTCGGGAAATTTTTCCCGCGCAGAATGCCTTCATCCAATTGCCGTAGACCGACGGCAGCTTGCAGTTTTTGAAGCTCCGTCCAGGCATGAATAGACCCAACAAAAGAGGATTCATAAAAAATGATGAAGACCACCATTGCCGCCGCGCTTGCTCTCGTCGTCGCCTCCGGCGCCGCTATGGCTGAATTCAAGGACTTCACGGTCAATGGCGACCTCGTGACTAAGGGACAGCAGGAGGCCGTTGCAACGGAAGCCATCTCGAATAATCCCAATCCTCATGCCGCCATTGCGAATCCTCAGATTGAGGATCAGGTGCGCCAGATGGTCATCGAGTACAAGGTGATGAGCCAGTACGCGAAGAAGGAAGGTCTCGACAAGCAGCAGGCCGTCAAGGATGACATCGAACGCATGACCGACATGGTTCTGATGAAGCATGCCGTTAATGAGTACGTCAAGAAGAATCCGGTTACCGAAAAGGAACTCAAGGACGAATATCAGAAGGAAAGCGATCGCTGGGGCAAGACCGAATACCGCGTCCGTCACATTCTCGTGAAGACGCAGGACGAAGCCAAGCAGATCATTGATCAGATCAATAAGGGTGCATCCTTTGCGAAGATCGCTGCTGAAAAGTCTCTGGACGAAGAAAGCAAGGACCGCGGTGGCATTCTCGATTGGACTTCTGCTTCGGTCTTTACCGGCCAGCTCTCGAGCGCCATCATGGGCCTCAAGAAGGGCGAAATGGATAAGGTTCCGGTGCAGTCCCCGGCTGGTTTCCATGTGGTGAAGGTTGAGGATGTTCGTCCGGCTGAGCTCTACCCGAAGTATGAAGCCCGCAAGGAAGAGCTCCGTCATATCCTTCTGCAGCGCAAGGTTCAGGCCTTCATTCATGAACAGGTTCTGCGCGCTGAAGTGAAGGACGCCAAGTAATCCTGATTCAGGAGATCGCGGCCGGCCTTTGGCTGGATCGCGTTCTGCGGCGAAAACGCCGCTCGTGCCGTTCTCCCTGGGTGTTTTCGGGTGAGAGTGGTCAGCGGGCGGCGTTTTTCGTACATGCTGCGCAAAGACAAATGCCCGGACGCAGCGGCAAGGACCCCGAAAGCAAAAGAAGGTCCGCAGGCTCGTGAGAGCACCTCAATCGGCCTCAAGAAGGAGACCATCCTGTGACAGCAGAAATTGGGCAGTATGCCCTTATATTGGCGCTCATGGTGAGCGCCGTCGGCGGTGTGCTGACCCTTGCCGGCGCCGAATTAGCCAGCAGAAGCTGGATGCGCGTCGGCATGGCTGCCGCTGCCGTTCTTGCCGTTCTGGCAACCATTGCGATCGGCGCTCTGGCCTGGGGCTTTGTCGAAAGCGATTTTTCTATTCTGAATGTCGCCCGCAACTCCAATATTGCGCTCCCGTGGTATTACAAGCTCGCGGCTGTGTGGGGTTCGCACGAAGGCTCAATCCTCTTTTGGGTGACGACGCTCGCGTGGTGGATTTTTGCTGTTGCGCTTTCAGCCCGTCATCTGCCTGAACGCGTGCTTGCGCGCATTCTCGGCACGCTCTTCATCATCACCTTCGGGCTGTACCTCTTTATCCTCACCACTTCGAATCCGTTCCTGCGGCTCTTTCCGCCGGCCGAGGCCGGTGCGGACCTCAATCCCCTGCTGCAGGACCCGGGGATGATCTTCCATCCGCCGCTCCTTTACTTGGGTTATGTGGGCTTTGCCGTTCCTTTTGCTTTTGCCGTTGCGGCACTGCTGGGCGGCCGTCTGGACGTCGCTTGGGCGCGGTGGATGCGTCCGTGGACAACGGCTTCATGGGTGCTCCTGACGCTCGGCATCAGCCTCGGCTCTTACTGGAGCTACTACGAGCTTGGCTGGGGCGGCTGGTGGGCCTGGGATCCGGTGGAAAATGCTTCACTGATGCCGTGGCTGACCGGCACGGCATTGATGCACAGTCTCGCGGTGACCGAGAAGCGGGGAGCCTTCAAGATTTGGACGGTTTTCCTCGCCATTCTGACTTTTTCACTTTCGCTTTTGGGCACGTTCCTCGTGCGTTCGGGCGTTCTGACGAGTGTTCATGCTTTTGCGTCAGACCCGGCCCGAGGCATGTTTATTCTTATTTTCCTCGTGATTGTGATCGGCGTGTCCTTCCTGCTTTTTGCCTGGCGGGCCGGCTCGGTCGCATCGGCGGCGTCCTTCTCGGGACTGTCACGCGAATCGCTCCTCATGGGGAACAATCTGCTCCTCGTCGCCGGTATGGCGATCGTGCTCTTAGGCACGCTTTATCCGCTTTTCCTCGATGCGGTCGGAGGCGGCCGCATCACCGTGGGCGGGCCGTACTTTGAGAGCGTCTTCGGCAGCGCGATGGTGCCGCTCGCATTCCTTGTGCCGGTGGGTGCTGTCTGTGCTTGGAAGTCGCAAAGCATTGACCGCATGGGGCGTCTGCTGGGACTGCCGCTTGCTCTAGCGCTTGTTTTGGGACTCCTCACGCCGGTTCTTCTGGGGGCCTGGTCGACCGTGATGGCGCTTGCTGCATTCCTCGCCTATTGGATTGTCTTTGGCGCCGCTGCCGACTGGGTGCGCTACGCCCGTACGGCCCGTGCGCAAAAACGCAGTGTGTTCGGCCAGACGCTTCCCTGGTGGGGCATGCATATTGCCCATCTGGGGCTTGCGCTGCTCATTTTCGGCGCGGCTGCCAACGGGATTTATCAGGTGGAGCGAGGGGCGGCTATGCAGCCGGGTCAGACTGTGCAGGTGCGCGACGTTACGCTTCGCTATGACGGCTGGAGCGAATACCGCGGTCCCAATTACACGGCCGCTAAAGGCGTACTGACGATCGTCAATGATCAGGGCAAAGAATTCGAGCAGCTTTTCCCGGAAAAACGCAACTACGACGCCGTGCAGAACATGACGATGACGGAGGCGGCCATTCTTCATCGACTGACCGAAGACATCTACGTGTCGCTTGCTTCGCCTACCCCTGACGGGGAAGGCTGGGTGGTGCGCGCTTATGTGAAGCCTTTTGTGACACTCATCTGGATCGGTACGCTCTTCATGGCGCTGGGCGGACTCCTCGCAATGGCAATGCGTTCGACCAGAGCGCCTCAGCTGCGTGAAATGGGAAAGCGCGCTGCAATTTCAGCAGCCGGCACCGCTGCGGCATGCTGCGTTTTGGCGATGCTTGCTGCCCCGGCATCAAGCTATGCGGCAGAGCCGCTCATGGGATCCGTCACGGCTACCGAAAAATCCAAAGCGGCAGCAGCTTTCCTGGACTCAGCGCCCTCACTGGGAACCGTTGAAAATTCGGCCGATGTCTTTGCTAACCTGAAAACGGCTGAAGCTAAGCCCTCTGAGTTTGATCCGGCAGCCAATCCTCGCGTGCACAACATTGCATCTCAGCTTCGGTGCCTGGTTTGTGCCAACGAAACTATTGCGGAATCGAATGCTCAGCTCGCAGTGGATCTGCGCCGAGAAGTGGCCGAGCAGGTTAAAGCCGGCCGCACAGATGACGAAGTGGTGGCTTTCATGGTCGAGCGCTACGGCGACTATGTTCTCTTTAAGCCGCCCTTTAAGGCCAAGACCTGGCTTTTGTGGCTGGGGCCGATTGCATTCGTGTTTCTGGCCTTCTGGGGCATGGTGCGCATAGTGCGCATCCGCCGAGAAGATGCGAAAGCCCGCAGGCTTGCTGCATCTGCAGAGTCGCTCGCCTGCGCCAAGGCTTTCCTCAGAGGTGAAGTCGAATATGTCGACGGCGGCTTCGCTGCCCGGCAAAGTTCGCTCAAGAACGGCGTTCAAACTCGCGGAGCATCAGAATGAAATACGAAGTGATCTTCTGCATTTTTGCGCTCGTCCTGACGGCGGGCGTTGTGGGTGCCTTTGCTTGGGCGCTGCTTGGTCACTCTAAGGACGGTCGTGCTGAAGAAGCGCGCACGGCTGATAATCTTGCGGGACTTCGCGAAGAGTATGCCCATCTTGTTGAACAGCAAGTTGCCGGCCGTCTGACGCAGTCTGCATTTGCAGAGCGAGAGGAAGAGCTTGCGCTTCGCGTACTCGAGGAGACTGAGGAAACAAAGGATTCCGCTGATCCGTCGCAGGTGCGTAAGGACGCGGACAATGCCCGCACGTCGCTCATTACGACAGCGGCGGTTGCGGTGATGATTCCGGCGACAGCGGTGGGTGCTTATCTTTGGTACGGCGACTTTTCCGCACTGGATGAGCGTGCTGTCGAACAGGTTCGCTTGGCTGCGCAGGCGGCGAAGTCTGAGCGCGACATGCAGGGCACGATGGCTTCGCTTGAAAAAGCCGTTCAGAGCAACAAGGACAATCTTGAAGCGTGGGAGCTCCTGGCTGAGCAGTACAACGCGACTGGAAACTTAAGTCAGGCGGCGATCGCCTTTGAAAATGTGGTGCGGCTTGCGCCGAAAAACGCCAATGCCTGGGCTGAGCTCGCCGACTTGACCATTGCACTTAATCCGTCTGATCTTCTGAAGGCCGGTGAGATGGCAGAGAAGGCGCTCGCAGTCGATCCTTGGCACCAGAAAGGTTTGATGATCGGCGCGGCAGCGGCCTTTGAACGCGGCGACTATGCTCATGCGGCCGTGCTTTTCGATCGTTTGAGAAAGCAGATCCCGGCGGGCAATGAAGTCCATGACGCGCTGACGCAGCAAATCGAGATGACGCTCGCGGCAGGCGGCCTCAAGGCAATTCCCAAGGATGACGTGGGTGAGAAGCCCGAAACGGACCTGGAGAAGATGATGAAATTAGGCGGCGGCATGCAGCAGGCGCCTGAGCGCGGTCAGGACGGCGTGGGATTGAATCCGCTTAAACGCTGACGCCCTCCATACGAAAAAAACAATCAATGCCAAAAAGGCCGGAGCATCGCAAAAGGGTGCGCCGGCCTTCTTTTTGGGATTCCAGTTTGTATTCAAAGGAAAAAATAGGTGCTCAAAGGCATTTGAGCCCTAAAAAATGCCCCCAACTCCGACGGCAGCCGTTTGTTAACGCTGATGGGGAAAGCATCTGTTTTGCACTCGGGCGCCGCAGAAAGCTCGGCAGCTTCTCCAGCCTCCCTCGTCCAGAATGTGAATTCCGCGTTGCCGACAGCGCCGCGGTGAAGATGAACAAAAATTATTCACCAAGAACGAGGAGGACCAGGCGCAAACTATGGGAATGCTCATGGCAGCTAGGGTGCAGGGAGAACGGTTAGTCGCTCAGGCGAATCGAAGTGTCGCAAAATAGTTATACAAAATCAGTTTAAATCCTTCACCCGCGCAGATTGAGGTGTGCTCCGCAGAAAAAATGCCGCTTGTATACCAAGGCCTATTCTGAACCGAAATACTGACGTATACTCAAAATAAATTAAAATGGTTTGGTGGGTCTCCTTAGCCCGTCGTAAGCCTCAGTCTGATGAAAAGGGAGGGCGGACATGAAGAGAAGGAACATCCTCAGGGCAGCGGCCGCAGGTCGATCGCTCGGTGTCTGCGTCTGCACGGCCGGGTTTGTTCTTGGCCCGCTTTTTGCAGCTGTACCGGCCGTTCAGGCTGCCCCCCCCCCCCCCCCCCCCCTCATGGAAGCCGGACAGGGGAATCAGGCGAGCCGCAATCTCCGGCAGCTTCGCGACGAGGTCGAATGGCGGCGGCTTGAAGGCGAGGTGAATTCGCTTGAGGCGCAGCGTCGTGAAGCCGCGCCTCCTCCGGCGGCTCAGGAGCCGACGGTTCCCGCAGGGGCTTTCCGCTTCCGCCTCGAAGCTGTGACGCACACGCCCTCGGCGATTCTTTCGGACGAGGAGTTTACGCGCGTGACCGCGCCTTTCGTGGGACGCGACGTCGCGATAGCAGATTTGAAGGCAATGCTCGAGGCGGTGAACGCCCTTTACCGAGAAAAGGGCTACGTCGTCTGTGAAGCACGTCTCGCGCCTCAGCGCATCCGGGGCGGCCGACTGTTGGTAACGCTCGTCGAAGGGCGCACGGGGCGAACGACGGTTTCGGGCGCCGAACATACGAGCGCGGGCTACATCCTCGGCGCTTTCGAACTCAAGCAGGGTGAAGTCGCGAACTACCGCGAGATGAGCGATGCGCTCGTACGCTTCAACATGACCAACGACGTCGAACTGTCGGTGGACATCCGCGCAGGTGAGGCGCCTGGCACCACGGACTATGAAATCCGCACGTCGGAGCCGCCCAACTGGAGCGCGTCCTTCTTCGCCGACACCCTGGGTCCCCGCTCGACGGGGCGTCCCCGCGCAGGCGTTTCGGTCACGAACCGCAGCGTCTTCGGGCGGCGCGATGCGGCGACGCTCCTCGGCCTCATAAGCGAAGGGAGCCGAAGCGTCTACGCGAGCTACGGCATACCGCTCAATTCGATGGGCACGCGCCTCACGGCGAGCGTCTCAATCGGCAGCGTGGACGTGATTGCGGGGCCCTCCGCCGCAGGCGACGTCGAAGGGGACTCTGAATACTATGCCTTGCGGCTGGAGCACCCGGTTTACGTCACCCCGCAGCAGAAGTGGACCCTCTGGGGCGAATGGTCGCGACAGAAGAGCGAGACAGACTTCTTTGCGGTGACGATTAACGACGTGGAGATCGATACCGCCCGGGCGGGCGTCGAGGCGATTGTCTTCGGCAGCCAGTCGGTCTTTTACTTCACCACTGCCGTCGGGCATGGCCGCGTGAAGGAGCGCACCTTCGAGGAGCGCTGGGAACAGAACATTCTTACGGGGAGCGCCTTCTGGCGGGTGCAGACCGCGCCCGACTGGCGGGTTTCCGTTTCGGGCGCCTGGCAGGCGGTAATCGACGGCGACCCGCTCTCCTCGTCGCAGTACTTTTATCTCGGCCACACGAGCGGCGTGCGCGGTTATGACAACGACGTGCTCTCGGCCGAGGCGGGCGCCTACGTGAACTTCGAGGCCTCCTGGGCGCCCGCGGGTCCCCGTACGGCGCTCTTTGCCTTCCTCGATGCGGGGCGGCTCACAGGGACCTCCTCCTACAGCCGGCGCGAACTCGCTTCCTCGGGGCTCGGCGCAACCTGGCCCCTTTGGAAGGGCGCCTCAGTGACGGCAACGGCGGGCTTCCCGCTCATTAGAAATCTCGGTGCAGGCGAGCGCGCGGGCAAGGCGCGCTTCGACTTGGCGGTAACGGCGTCCTGGTGACGCACAGGGCCGCGGATGACGGGCGCAGGAACGTCCGGACGAAGAAATGATTGAGGTGATGTATGAACGCGATCTTCAAGGTACTCTGGAACAAGGCCCGCGGACAGTTTGTTGCGACGGATGAAACGAAGACCGCCTTCGGCAAGGGCAAAGTGCGCTCCACGGTCCAAAAGGGCCTTTCAGCGCTCCTCCTTTCGGCCCTGGCTGCCGGGAGTGTCTCGGCCGCGGGCGTCGTGAGCGGATGGGAGAGCACCACCGTGACGGCGGACCAAGCGGGCAAGGTCCTCAACGTCACGACCTCCAAGTTCGTCAACGACGGCAAGACCGGCATCAACAAGTTCAGCCAGTTCACGGTGACGGCGGATCAGATTGCGAATCTGCAGTTCGGCAGCGGAGAGCAGCTCCTCAACCTCGTCAATGCAAAGATCGAGATTGACGGCGTCGTGAACGCCGTGAAGAACAATAAGATCGGCGGCGACCTCTACTTCGTCTCCCCGGTCGGCATGGTGGTGGGAGCGACGGGCGTTATCAACGCGGGCAGCCTCACGACGACGATCACGACGCAGGATCAGTTCAACACGTGGTCGAACCTCGCCAACGGTGATCAGCCGACGACCTTCAATGATGTCTTTCTCCAAAACCTCCGCACGGGTGAGGGCGTGCCGATAAATCCCGCGGGTGTGATCACCGTCAAGGGCAGCATCAACGCGGGCAACAGCCTCGCACTGCTCGCAGGGAGCGTCCAAATCACTTCGGGCGCGCTCCTCACAACGGGCGTGACCAACTTCCAGGACCTCGTCAATATCCGCGGCGCTGACGGACAGGTGACCACTTCGGCCAACCTCGAAGAGGACCTCGCTTTCGAGACCGATCCCGAAACGGGCGACGTGCTTCTGTTCGCACGCGCAGCGGGCGATCTTGTGGCAGACGCTGTAACGCAGGCTCCGGAGTCCGGCGAGAAGACGGACGGCAAGGGAACGGCGGTTGCCGCGAGCGTGGTGGTCGAGGAAGATGCGGTCGTTATGGCTGCGGGCAACCTCACGGCGAAGGCCTATGCCGGAAACGGCGCTGTAAATCCGCTTGCGGGCGACCCGATTCTCTTCAAATCGAGTGACGGCGAAGGCTGTGATGTTTCGGCTTCCGTTGAGCTCTTAGGCACCGTGCGCGCCGAAGGAAATCTGACTGCTGAGGCTCGAGCCTTCAATATTGTTGACCATTCGAAGAACTTCATCGGGAAGGCGCTCGAGACGATCCAGAGCGGATTTGTGCCGATTGATACGGGCACGATCGAATATGTGGATATGTCGGCCGACGCGCGGGTTAGGGTAGGCGAAAAGGCCGAAGTGACCGGTGTGCAGGGGCTCACCCTTGAGAGCGAGGCGCATTCCGACCTCAAAGTGGGCGACCAGTCCGGGTTTAAGAATTTCCTCAACTGGGGCAAAGCCGAATCAATCCCGGTGGTCTCCGCCGCCGCGATGCGCGTGAAGAACACGAGTACCGTGGAGATCAAGGGGACGCTTGCAACCGACGGCGAACTGAAACTTGCCGCAGCGGGCGACCTTAAAGTGGATGCCAGCGTGAAGGCGGCAACTTCGGCGACGAAGGCGCCGCAGGCGAGCTTTATCTATGCGGACCTGGATGCAGGGACAACCGTTTCCGTTGCCAACGGCGCATCAATTGGCGCGGCTGACACGAGTGCTCCGGGGCCCTCCAAGGTGACCGTAGAGGCCAAGCAGACGAACCGCGTCGAGACGGACGCAGAAACGAATACGCCGCCCACGGGCAACATCGCGCTCGCGGTGAATATCACGAAGTTCAACGCTTCGGCCCAAACGAATCTCGGCGCGGGCTTCACAACGTTGGGGACGGCAGACGTGCGCTCGACGAACGAGACGGAAACCCTCAAGGTCCGCGCAAAGACTACTGTGGGCGACTACGGCATCCAGATGAAGATCATGGATTCCGTGTCGAACCTCGCCTTCGGCAAGGTGGCTGATTCGCTCGCCGGCGTGTTCGGCACTTCCGCGGGCGGGAGCGCCACGACCCAGAAGTTCCAGCTCGGCGGTGCGGCCGCCTACGTGAAGAACGCCCAGTCGGCGACGGTGACGATCGAACCGAATGTGAAACTTGAGTCGACAGGAAAGTTCACCGTCGAGGCGAAGTCTGACCTCGCTGACCACCACTACGAGGCGGTGACAAAGCAGGTGATCGACAACGAGCAGGGCAATGTCGATAAAGACAAGCAGGGTGCGCTCGCGATTCTCATCAATGAAACGGGCGACGGTGCCTCCTCGCTCGCAAGCGTGACAGTGGGCGACGGCGCCTCGATCACGACGAGGAGCTCAGGCGACCTTACGCTTTCCTCCGAAGCGCTCATCAACAAGGATCGGTTTAAGTTCCTCAAGCAGGAGCTCATTGACTGCTTCGACACCTACGCGCATCATTTCTCCAAAGAAGCCTATAAGGACGAGCTAGCTGCCTTCACGGCTGCCAAGGACAAGATGGTCGAAGCCTTCGATGCGGTGGGCCAAGCAGAGAATTTCACGACCGGCATCACTCAGCTCCAGACCGCCTTTGAAGAATTCTCCAGCACCTTGAAGGCCCTCATGTCGCTCGTGGGTGAAGGTGCGGGAACCGCGTCGGATTTCATCGACTTCGGCATGAGCGTTCTCGATTTCCTCAATCCGGCGAGCTACACCAACGCCTTTGTTTCGGCAGGCGGCAAGACGTACAAGGCGCAGGCCGATAATCCCTTCTCCGTCGCGGGTTCGCTCGCGGTGCTCGATCAGACGACGAAGAGCGCCGTTGAAGTGGGCGCAGGGGCGGCCCTCGAGTCGGCCGAAGCCCTTGGGCTTACGGCGACGAGCCGCAATGAAAGCATCGCTATGGGCGGGCAGCTCGACAACTTCTTGGGCGTGCCGCTTCCGAACATCGACAAGGGCAAGTCCCTCGGCGCTTCGGTGGTGTACCACGAGCTCGGCACCGACAACCTCATTCTCGTGAAGGAAGGCGCAGCGCTTTCCGGTACAAAGACGGACCTGAACGCGAACGATGAATTGGACGGCGTCACCATCGCCGCGTCCGCGGGCTACAACACGGGCACGCTTTCAGCGTCGGGCATGGCGGCCGTCACGGAAGCTGATGCAAAGAACCGCATCGCCATTGACGACGAGGCACGGATTCAAGCAACGTCGGACGACCTTACGATAAAGGCTCTGCGAGACGATTCGGTGCAGACTGTTGCCGGCGCACTCTCCTTCGTGAAGAGCGCGCAGGGGGCGGCAAACGCCGTAGGAGCGGGCGTCGCAGTGAATCTCGGGTCTTTCGGCAATACGCTCGAAATGAAGGACCTTGACGGGACATCGAGTATTGGGGACTACGGCGCGGGTGCGCTCAAAGCGGGCGGTACACTGGCCCTCACGGCTGAAAGCGGCCTCAGCCTCAATGCTGTCGGACTCGCCGGTCAGGCAGGCGTTTCCGGGTCCGGCTCTGCCAACACCAAGAAGCCCGATGCGGCGGGCGACCTCAGCGCTCTTGGGAGTCAGACGGGCTCAACGGCGCTCACGGGCGCTGCGTCGGGGCTTGCCGAAGGCGGCGCTCTGCAGGGCGCAGTTTCGTCGGGTGCAGGTTTGGCGGCGGCTCAGGCCGGCGGCGATGCTGCCGGTGCCGACGGGAGCTACTCTGGACTTGAGACTGGGGAACCATCGTCAGCATCGTCAGGCATTGCCTCCGCCGACAGCGTCACTTCAGGCATTCAGGCTGCCGGATCGAGCTTCCAGCTCTCTGCGGCAGGATCCTTCGCCTGGAACGACGTGACCGAATCGAATGTCCTTCACATTGAAGGCGCTTCGGCTGATCAGGATGGAATGATTATGCTCGACGCCCAAAAGACGGCCGTTGAGTCGGTGACGAACAAGTGGGTCGGCGCCTTTGCGGGCGGCGCAGCCGTTTCTGTCTCGAAGGGCGGATCGGGTACGTCGGTCGGAATCGGCGGCGCTGCAGCTGTGAACCAAAACAATGCGGAAAACCGCCTGACCCTCAAGAATGTGTCGCTCTCAGAACGAGTTGAGAACATGGGCGTTTATTCGCTCGTCAACGGCACGACCGTTGCCCAAGGGCTCGGCGTTGCCGTCTCGACCTCGGGCGGCCCTGCCGGCGCGATCGACGCGGGCGTCTCGGTGAACCTCATCAAAAACACCGTCCGTGCGGATGTTGAAGGTTTGTCCGTCGGAAACGAGTCTGGCGAATTTGAATACGCGCAGACCGCCTGGACGGGCGAAGTTCAGGTGACGGGCGGCACCACCGTCGGCGTCGCCTCCGGTTCGGGCGGCTTCTCCGGCGCCGTTGGCGCTGCCGTGGCCGTGGCGGATATTGACAACACCGTCGCCTCGACGCTCAAGGGGGCGAACTTCACAAACGCGAAGGCTGTTGACGTGAAGGCGCTCGCCTCGCTTACACAGGTCAATACCGCTGTGGGCGTGCAGGCCGCCGTGGGCAGCGGTTCGGGTGCGGCATTAAACGGCTCGATCATCTCGGCGGACATCACCAACCTCGTGAACGCGGCGGTTGAGAATTCGCAGGCTTCGCTCGCAAAGGACGGATCTTTCACGATCACCGCACGCGATGCCGGCACGGGCGATGGCGAGGAGGCGCATGCCTACGCCGAACGCGAGAAGGGACGCACGGGACTCGTGGAAGAGGATGCGCTTTTGAACCGTTCTCTTCTCGATGGCGTTGAGATCGCCGAGGACGACTCGGGCGAAAACTACCGCGACCTCAGCTCCGACTTCCTGGACGGCTCGGGTATGACGCAGGTCTCCGCGGCGATTTCTGTTGCGGCAACGGGCGGTTCCTCGGGCGTCGCGGGCGGTGCCGGCGTTGTTGTTACAGACTTTGAAAACACCTTTGGCGCTTCATCGAAGGGCCTCACGGTGACGCACGACGGCTCGGGGCTTTTTAGCGAAAAGGCACAAAGCGACGTCGTGACGGTTGCGGTCGCTGCGGGCGCAGCGGGCACCTCCGGCAACTTCTCGGCTTCGGGTTCGGTGATCGTCTCAGACGTGAAGCAGACGGCTCAGGCTTCGGCCGAAGACCTCACCCTCATTGCCGGTGCGATGAAGGACGATGCGGTTCGAGCAGTGCTCGCCGCGCAGACGAATGCCAAGACCGTGAACGTCGCGGGCAACGTGAGCGTGCAGGTTTCAGCGGGCGGGGGCGGCCTTGGGGCCGCTGTCGTGGTGGCTGAAGTTGAGAACAATGCCCTTACGACGCTCAAAAAATCGACGATTTCGAGCTTTAAGGACGCCTCTGCGGAGGACGGCTCGACAGTGCCGGGTGCCCTCGGACTCCTCGCCGAGAATAACTCCGAAATTTGGACGGCCGCCGCTGCGGCGACCGTCTCCTCGAACGCTGCACTGGGTGCGAGCGTCGCGGTGAACCGCGCCGTCGGGAATGCGCAGATCGAGGTCGACACGGTGACGCTCGACGGGCTTGGGCGCTTTGACGCTCAAGCGCGCGACGAGTCCGAACTCTGGACGCTCTCGGGCGCCGTCTCGGCTGCAGTGAAGCCGGGCGCCGCCGCGGGCGCAGGACTTGCCTTCGCCTCGAGCCGCGGATCAACCAACGCGGACGTGAAGGGACTCACGCTTCTCGCCTCTGAAGAGAAGACGGATATTGGCGTATCGGCCGAAGCCCAGGATCACGTCTCCACCCTCACGCTCGCCGTGGGTGCGGGCGGCTCGGTGGGACTCTCGGGAGCTGCGGCGAAGAATGTCGTGGAACGCACGGTTGCGGCAGACCTCACGGGACTGAAAACAAACAATCAATCGGGTGAAGCCGATGAGACCATTGAAGGTGCGGGCGACGTCGTCGTGCGCGCCGAGAGCCGCGCTGACATTGACAACCTTGCTGTCGTAGCGGCGGCGAGCCAGGCTGCGGCCCTTGGGGCCGGCGTTGCCGTCAATACCATCGCTGTGGACGTCGCTGCGGGTGCACACGACCTGAAGGCGGGCGTGAGTTCGCTGAACGTGGCAGCCCACTCGGCAAACGACATCGACACGATCGGCGTGGGCGGCGCGGGCGCGGGCACGATCGCGGCTGCAGGCTCCACGGCCTTCAACACGATCACGGGCGACACGTCGGCTGCGCTGACGGATTCGATCCTGCAAGCGGCAGATGCTGTCGCGGTGCACGCCGAATCCGACGATGTGATCGGCACCTATGCCGGTCAGGGTGTGGGCTCGGGGACGATTGCACTCGGGCTTTCCGTCGCGATGAGCGAACGTTCGGGGGCAACCACGGCGACGGTGAGCGGCTCAACCGTCAAGGAAACCGGAACGGGTACCGGGACGCTCACAATGAAGTCGGGCGTAGACGACGCGCATATCAACAACGCGATTGTTGAGAAGGATGCGCTCAATGTCCAAACGAGCCTTGAAGGCAAGCGCGGCGAAGAGACGGTGGACGGCATTGCGGTTGCGGCGACTTCTGCGACGACCTATAAGACACTCACGATCAACGGCGGCGGCGCGGGGAGCGCGCAGGCCGCAGGGACAGCCTCGATCGTCACGCATGCGGGCAAGACCGAAGCGGGTGTCTCCAATTCCACGCTTGAATCCGCCGGTGCGCTTTCCGTCGAGGCGGGTGACTACGCGAACTTCTCGAGCGTACTCGTCACGGCGGGCGGCGCTGGGGCGATGAGTGCCAATGGGTCGGTGACGCAGACCGATACGGCGCACGCGACTCGTGCGGCGCTCGAAAACTCTTCGCTCAGGTCCGCGGCAACGACGCTCAGCGCTGAAGCAAAGGAAGGTGTTTCGAACCTCACAATCGCCGCGGGCGGTGCAGGCGCCATTGCGGTCGATGCGGTCGTGGCCATCGCGAACCAGAAGTCCTCGGTCGTGACCGCTCTGACGAAATCGACGGTCGAGGGCGGCGCTTATACGCAGAAAGCGGACTACCTCGGGCGAATCACCAATCTCGGCGTGTCGGCTGCCGGCGCGGGTGCTTTGGCCGGCGCTGCGACGGTTGCGATCAATACGGCCGACGTGGTGGTGAAGTCTGTGGTTGATGGCAAGAGCGCCGTCAAGCCCGCGGGCGCGGTCTCGATTGAAGCGGGCCGCACGCTCGACTGGAACGAGTACGGCGGCGCCGCGGCTGCGTCGGGCGCCGGTGCTGTAGCCGGCACTGTCTATATCAACGAGACGGCGGGCGAAACGCTCGTTCTCGTGGATGACGCCCAATTGGGTGACGGCACGAATCAGGTGACGCTCTCGGCAAAGAACGACGACTCGATAGAACTCGTCGCCGTCTCTGCGGCCGGGGCTAAATACGTCGCTGCCGGCGCGACCGTGGCCGTGAACACCATGGCGGGAAACGTCGGCACGATGGTGAAGAATGCCGACATCCAGGGTACGGATATTGTGGTCGAGGCCCTTGCCGACCGAAAGGCCAAGTCGACCCTCGTCTCGGCTTCTGCTTCGCTTGGGGCCGGACTCGCTGCGAACGTCTTCTCGACCCGCGTGGGCGGGACGGGGAGCTATGCGGAACTCTTGGGCGAGGGCGACACGGGTACGTCCGCGACACTTGAAAAATTCAAGGGCGACTACGGCGCACTCTCAAAGAAGGATCTGACGACTGGCGCCGCGGGCGGCGCTTCTGATGGCGAAGTGACGTCCGAAACCGAAGCCAAGTCGGATCTCGTCAAGGGCACGGGCGTGATGTTGGTCGATTCGACCTTCGAGGGATCAAATTCGGTCACCCTTGCTGCGAAAGAAGATGCCAAGGCGGGTTCAGGCATTGAAGCTGAACTCGGACTTGGCACGGCGGGTGCCGTCGGCATCGGCGCGTCGGTCGTCACCGTTGACCGCGTGATTGGTGCCTCCGTCACGATGAGCGGCGGCGAGATCGATGCCAAGACCGCGGAGATCACGGCAAGCGCCGGAGCAGACGACAGTCTCAAGGTCCATCAGGGATCTGCGGGTTTAGTGGGCGGCAACGCCTCCTACGTGCGCGAGCAAGTCTCGGGCGGCGTCACCGCTGTTGTTGTGGATCAGGCTAATGTCAAGGGCGAGTCGGTTCACATCACGGCGAAGAACGACTCGTCCGTGACGGCCGATGCCTTCGGCGTTGCCGCAGGCGCAGTGGCCGTCGGCGCGCAGATCGCGAAGATCAAGGATGCCTCTTCCGTCGTCGTGAAGCTCGAAAACTCGAACTTCGTTGGTGACGTCAAGGCGACCGTCGACCGTGCGCAGCGCCTCCATGCAGAAGCAACGGCTGGCTACGGCGGCGCGGTGGCGGGTGCGGGCGCCGTCACAGAGATCAGCGACAGCGGCAAGGCAGAGGCAAGGCTCTCGAACATCTCTGCATCCGGCGCCTCTTTTGAGACGGCGGTGAACCTTCACCCCGAACTCAGCGTCAAGTCCTACGCTGCGGGCGGCGCTTTGGGTGTCTCCGCGGGCGTCGTCAAGGCGACGGCGGAAGAGTCCGGCGAGGCGACGCTTCTTGTTACGGGCGGTGAGCTTAAGAGCGACGAAGTGAAGCTCTCGGCCTTGGCTGGCGAAAAGACGGACAAAGCGTCCGATGCGCTGCGCCTCACGGGCCGCGTTGAAGGCTATGGCGGCGCGGTCGTTGCAGGCCTTAACTTCAATACGGTGAATCTGAGCAACAGGGCGAAGGCTTCTCTCAGCGTTGACGGCACTGCGTTCCGGGCGGCTGAAGAGAAGATCGCCGGCACAGCGGCCCAACTCCGCACGGGCGGCTACGGGCTCTACGACGCCTCGGCCGACGCCGTCGCGGCGGGCGGCATTCTGGCAGCAGGCAGCAACGACCTCACGGTGGTGCACGGACTCAAGTCCGAAATGACTCTTAAGGGCGACGCGACGACGCTCGGGTCGCTTGACGCTGCGGTAGAAAATGCCGAAAGCGCGAAGATTCTCGGTGAATCCGCTGGGGGCGCCCTCATCAACGCAGATGGCAACGATGCGGTGCGCACCACTCACAAGGACACTTCGAAAGCAGAACTGACGGTTGCGGGGAGCTTCACGACCGCCAGAGACATGAGCTTTGAGGCCGCGTCCAATTCCGACCTTCTCATGACGGCCGACAATACCAAGGGCGGCCTTGCCGCGCTTTCGGGCGCCGTGGGGACGAACACCATGAAAGGATCGACGGCTGTACGGGTGACGGACGGCGCCGCGCTCTCTGCTGGCGGTGATCTGCGGCTTGGCGCGCTCAACGCCTGGACGCTCGGCGCCGCCTCAGGCGACCATCTCGTGAAGTCTGAGGTCTACGGCGCGATTGCCGGCGGCGGCATAAAGTTTACAAACACGGTCGAGCGTTCTGCCGACGTGTCGGTAGGCAAGAAGGCATCGCTCTTTGCCGGCGACTCGATCACGGCCAAGGCGAAGAGCACGGGTGATGCGGATGTGCGCGTGCTCGCGCGCACCGCGGGCGCCTTCAATGCATTGGGCGCCACAGTTGAGAGTTCAGTGAAGAACGCCAACACCGTTTCGGTCGAATCGGGGGCGGTCCTGCGCACGCAGTCTACCGAAGGCGTTGTGGCGCTTGCCGCCACGGGCGAAGACGTGCTCGAGCACGAGGCGCTCACCCGCATTGAGGGTTCAGCGCTTGCCAACGCGGATTCGAACGCCAAGGTCACGGTGGAGCGCACGAACACCGTCAGCCTCGAGTCGGGCGCCGAAATCCGCTCGGGCGGTGAGGTGCTCCTCAATGCCGGCGCAGCTGCGGACGGCACGCAGTCTAAGCTCGAGATGCAGAACCGCGCGGAGTCCTTCTCCTACGCGTTCCTCTCGGGCATCAGTGCCGACCTCAATGCGAAGACGAAGCTTTCGGGCATCGTCGACGTCGCGGGCAAGGTTGTCTCGACCACCAATACGGCGGTTACAGGCGATTCGGGCGACTACATGATCACGGGCGACTCACTTTCGCACTACTGGGGGCAGCTCAAAGCTGACGACAAGTCGACGCTCGCCGTAAAGGGAAGCGGCAAGAAGGATGCTGCCGTCGAAGAGACGGGCCGCATCAGCGTCACGGGTTCGATCGACGCAGGCGTCAACACCAAGGCTGACATCGTGATCTCGGAGCTGCTCAACCCCGAGGGGAGCGAAGCAGAAATCGCCGGCTCGCAGAACCAGCCCACTGTCAAGGTTGAGGCGGGCACCGAAGAGGCGAAAGAGAGCATTCTCAGCAGTATCTCCGGTCCGGTTTCCGAATCCGAAGGCAACGTGTACTGGGAGCGCTACGCGGAGCTCGAGAAGATCCTCCGAGAATATACGGGCGCGACGACAGAAGCCATCGTCGGCTATCAGGCCGAATTCGAGGCGCTTGCCGCCCTTATGGAACAAAAGGGGCTTGGCGAATGGGTGACGCTCAAGTTTGAGGAAAACGGCGAAACGGTTACGCAGCATACCTTCGTGCCGATTGAAAAGAGTGAGGAACTCTATGTGGCCGTAAACGGCATTACTGTCTCGGGCGGCAGCATCAAGCTCAACGCCGCTGAAGTGACGGGATCGGGGGCTATTTCCGCCAACGCAGCCGAAGGCGTGTGGATCAAAAATGAGTCCAACGCCTCGCTCAAGGTGGGCGACATCGTGATTCAGGCCAAGGGCGGCGAAATTGAGCTTAACGGCGTTGCGGCCGACGAAAGCGCGCTCAAAGAGGCGGGCTTCAAAGGGAACGTTCGCTCGAGCGACAACACGGCCGATCCGGTGATCAGCATCGAATCGGAGGCTAACACGGGCTCCTACACCGTGAAGCACGAGAAGGACGAATCGGGTAAGCCGTTTGAAGAGACGGTGACGCCTTCCACGAACTTGGTTCTCACGGGCGAAATCCGCAACAACGCGGGTAACGTAAGCATCTCGGCAAAGGACGGCGACCTGGTGTCCCTCGGCGACGTGGGGGCGTCCGGCACCCTCACCTTGACGGCAAAGGGTTCGATCATGCAGTCCTACACATCGGGTCTCACGAACATCGGCGGCGATGTTCCGGGAAACGCGTGGCAGACCGAGATCGGCCAAATCAGCAGCAAGGATAACTACGACTCTTCGAAAGACCCCAGCACGACCTACGTCTCCTCCAATGACCAAGCACCTTCGGGCGGCAAATGGGTGGCGGGCGGCGCCATCATCATCTCGGGCGACCTCATCAACCTCAACGGCACCGTACAGTCGGGCTACGACACCTATGAGCTCAAGATCAACGAAACCGAGCTTGAAAAGAAGATTGCTGAGATTCGCGAGACTTGGCGTCGGGCAGGGAGCCCCACCAACATCGATGTGAAGAGCTCCGCCTATCGACTGCAGGCCGAAGAGGCTGTGAAGACGGACGACGGCTCCTACAAGCTCCTCGTCGCCGCCTGGTATGACCCGGTGAAGGATCGGATCGTCATGGACGACGTCCTCCCCGAAGGCGGGAGCATCTTCATCACGGGCAAGATTGCCAGTACGGGCGGCGGCAAGATCTTTGCGTCGGACGGATCGGCTGATGTGCGGTTTAATGCCGGCAATCACGACGTTCTCACCGGCCGCATCGACACCGGAAGCTCAAAGGGCGTCGTGCAGTTCACCGACCTCTTCTGGAGCGACAGCAAAAAGGGTACGGGCGCCAAAGTCACGCGCTGGCAGGACGGTCAGACCACCGAATATATGGTGGATCACAACGGCCAAGCGATAGGGGAAAAAACAGTCAGGAACGGCATCCAGAACTATTCGCCCAAGGACGGACTCCTCTATGTCTGGACCGAGGGGACGGTTTCGGGCTCGACAGAGACGCAGTACTACGAATACATGGCGAAATGGTGGGGCGAGGCCGCCGACAAGCTAAAGGACGATTTTGGAACCAAAAAAACGACGGTTACAAAGTCCGGCGATCTCTATCAGGGGGCGACGATCACCGACCAGCTGAAGCGCCCCAACATAGGTGATGGACAGGACGCCAACTTCTACGCCTGGATGGATGTGCTCGATCAGACCGACACGGGCTATCAGGTGACGACGAAGAAGTGGAAGACGGGATTCCTCGGCTGCCACAAATGGACGAGCTACAAGATCACACGCGACACGACTTCAAAGCGCATGGTGACCTACACCGTGAAGGCTGACAAGGATGTCTCGATCGGGTTCCTCCAGGGCTCGAACACCGTGGACATCACCTCGAACCGGTCGATTCACCTCGGCAACTCGATTACCGCCCAGGGCGGCACCATCAAACTGAATGCGGGCGGCGACATTCGTGCGGAGAGCGCCGGAGCGTCGCTTAACGGCGCCGATACGATTAATCTGACCGCAAAGGGCGACATCGGCTCTTCGCTCCGTCCAATCGCCCTCAAGGGCGGCTCGGGTGAACTTAAGCTCGGAGCGACGGCTGCAAACATCCACATCGACGGCACGAACCTCGGTGCAGGCCGCAGTGTTTCTTCGGACGGACTGCTCGCCGGCTCGACCCTCAGCGTGGCCGTGCGCGGCGACCTGCAGGCAGCGAAGGCGCAGGGCAAGGACGTGACGCTCTCGAGCGTCGAGGGCGGCGTGAAGGTGAAGGATCTCAGGCAGCTCGAAGCCGCGGGCACCCATGCTGTCAATATTTCCGCCCTGAATGACGTTGAAGTGACGGCCTCTGAAGGCGACCTCGGTCTCGGCCTCATTGAATCGAAGTCGGGTGACGTGGTTCTCACGGTGCAGAATGGGTCGGTCTATGACGCTTCGGGCGCTGCGGATGCGTCGGACGTCTCCGATGAAAAGCGCCTCGAAGCGTGGAAACGTGCGGGCCTCATCAATGCGGATGGATCGAGCACGGGTGATACGCTCTGGTAGGCGGACGTCGAGGCTGAAAAGAACCGCATCACGCAGGCCTACGCCCGGATGGAGAGCTACAAGGCCTTCATCGAGAAGGGCGGTAAGCTCACCGATGCCCAGGAGCAGGACTACACAGACCTGCAGGCGATATACGGGGAGTTCGCGAGCGCTGAAGCGGCCGTCTCGACTATGGAAGAGGACGAAACCTCGAGTCTCGGCAAGCTTATCGCGAGCCGCGAGAACTACGGCTGGACCGAGAACGACCTGCTTTACTCGATCGCCGACACGATCATTAATTCGGACGGCTCATCGACCACAACCGCACGCGTAACGAACGTCCGGGGCAAGAACGTCGAGATCAACGCAGCGAACGCGGGCTCGGTGGGCGAAGTGGGTGAGACCGTCACCGGACGTCTCTCGGACGAGGACGAGACGAAGCGCCTTACGCTCCTCAAAGCCCTTTCTCGTGCCGACATCGGTGACTTCTCGAGCAAGGACGGAGTGGTTTCCGTCACGCTCAAGATCCCCGTCACTATCGAGGCGCCGGGGAACCTCACCGTGAATGCCCGCGACAACATCTTCCTGGAGTCGCCTGAAGGCTCAGGGCTTGCCGTCAAGGAAATCGTTTCCAAGACGGGCGATGTGCGCGTTACCTCGCGCGGCGGCATTTCGGCGGCAGAGGGTTCCGGGCTTGTGAGCGGCAATACCGTGACGCTGCGCGGCGGCACGGGCGGCATCGGCGCTGCGGACGCCTACCTAAAGATCCACTCGGATCCGGCAAAGTGGGCCGCCGTCAATGCGGGCGGCGACATCTTCATTGAGGCCGTTGATGCGAACGGGGCGCTTGGCGACATGACGCTCTATTCGCTCGCGGGCGACAAGGATGTCTCGCTAAAGGCCAACAACCTCTACGCGTACTCGGGCGATAAGCTCGGCGACGACTACGACGACTTCGCTGAGCTCGGCTACATTCAAGGGCAGACGCTCACCTTCGAAGTGCGCGGCGACTTCGGCACCGAAGACACTGCGCTGCGCGTAGGCACCGACTCCACGGTGAACTTCTCCGAGTCCGTGGGCAACGTGCGGCTGCGCGGCATGGGTGAATCGGGAGAGCTCGCGATCAACGGCATCAACGCTTCGGGTGTGGTGGACATTGACTCCGAGGGCGGCTTAACAGTCGGCGCCGTGAAGGGCGATTCGGTTGAGCTCGACGCCGTGAAGCAAATCACGCTTACGGGCAATTTGGAGTCGACGGGTGAGAATAAGGATCTCGCCGTGACGTCGAAAGAGGCCGGGATCGAGCTTGCTGACAACTCGACCGTCCGCTCCAAGGGCGGCGTGAAGCTTGACGCAAAGGCGGGCGAGCTGAAGTTCACGGGCGGCGTTGTTGAGGCTTCGGGCGATGCATCGCTCCTTGGAAAATCTGTCACCGCGACTCAGGGCAAACTCAGTGCGGGCGGCCGGATCGAAGTCGGCGCCACGGGCGGCGGCATCGATGCGGCAGGTCTCCAGACCCAAGCTGGCGCGGGGACACTCATCTCCGCTGTGGGCGGCGGCGTCGCGGTCTCTGGCGGCTCCTCGATTGAAGCCGCGGGCGATGTGAATATTTCGTCTGAAGGGACGCTTGACCTCGCCAATGCGACGGTCCAGTCCACAGCGGGCAAGGTCGAGCTCCAGGGTCTCGCAGGGGTCGTCGCGAAGGACGCCACGCTCTTGGCAGCCAAGGCGGTTACGGTCACGGCAAAGGAAAGTGTCGAGGTCTCGAATTCCACCGTTGAGGCCGCTTCGCTTGCGATCACTGCGGCGCAGAACCTCACCGGAACCGGGCTGGAGGGCACGATTACGGGAGCGGCCGAGCTCACGGCTGGTGAGAATCTGGTGCTTGACAGTGCAGTTATCTCGGGCGGTACAGTGAACGCAGTTGCCGCGCAGGGGCTTTCCGCACACGGAGCTGCCATCGGCGCGACTGAGGGTACCCTCACGCTTACGGCTGAAGCTGCCGATATCGACGTCTCCGGAGCAACACTGACGGCTAAAGACGAGTTGACACTCACGGCGAAGCAGTCAATCACTGCAACTGATGCCAACGTGACGTCCAATTCGCTCGCGATGACGGCCGAGACGGGTAGTGTTAAAGCCTCCGGGCTCACGGCGACCGTTACTGGTCAGGCATCGGTTGAGGCGGGCGACTCTGTGACGCTTGACGGCTCCAAGCTCGGTGCAGGTGCTCTCACTGCGTCCGCAAAGTCGGGTGACCTGTCTCTGAAGTCGGCGGAGGTCGACATTTCCGGCGCCGCTGAACTCACGGCTAAGCAGTCGATCACTGCGACAGAAGCTTCTGTTGAAGCCGCTTCGCTTGCGATGACGGCCGAGACGGGCAGTGTTGAAGCCTCCGGCTTCACGGCGACCGTTGCTGATCAGGCCTCGATTGTGGCGGGCAACTCCGTGACGCTCGACAGCTCTAAGCTCGGTGCAGGTGCTCTCACGGCAACCGCGACGACGGGTGATCTGTCGGTCAAAGAAGCGAAGATTAAGGCGACTAAGGGCGGAATCACACTCACGGCTGAAGCGTCCGATATCGACGCCTCAGGTGTAAATCTCACTGCAGTGGGTCCAGCCACACTGATGGCTGGTCAGGATCTGAAGCTCGCGCCGTCGGGCGACGCTGTTGCAAGCGTGACGGCGAAGTCGCTTTCGGCCACTGCAGGCGGTGCTCTCGACGCTTCGCGCCTTGAGGTTGAAGTTAACGAGGCATCAGCGTTCCGATCGAACGGTCTGCTGACACTCACTGACGCCAATGTCTCGGGCGGGTCGCTCCGCGCCGAAGGCGACGCAGGGGTTGAAGGCTCGCGCATCACGGTCGACGTGACGGGCAATGGCTACAACGAGGGTAACCGCGGCGACTACGAAGGCGTCGTTACCGTCAAGTCCTCCAAGGGTCCCGTCACCTTGACGGGAGCCGACGTCAAGGCCGATAAGGGCGACTTCTTCGCGCGTTCTGAGGGCAACCTCAACGTCGAAACAGCAGGCTTCAAGATTCAGGACGGCGGCCTCGGCTTCAAGAGCACGGGCGGCGACCTGACGCTCGCCGGCGCCACCGGCCTCAAGGGCGATTTCCTTGAAATGGAGGCCCATGGGTCGATCGGCATGGAGGATATGGAGCTCTCGGTTGAGGAAATTCTGCGTATTTCCGCGGGCGGCGACATCAACTCCCGCAACCTCCAGCTTGAGATCACCGAGGACGAAAACGGTGTAGGCGGCAAGGCCTACTTCGAGGCAACGACGGGCACCGTGCACCTTGAGGGGAGCACGATCACCGCCAAGACCTCGGACGGCTTCATCGGTGACATGACTGTGATTGCGGGCAAAGACGCCCGGCTCGACGACGTCTTCACGCCTGAAAAGAACGTGAAGGCCGAGAGCATGTCGATCCGCGCCGGCGATGCGGTCAACTTCGGCGAAGGCACTGTTGCGCTCGAGACCAAGAAGGACCTCACCGTTAAAGCGGATCACCTCACGGGCGACCGTATCGCGGCAGAGTCCGTCTTGGCGGCAGGCAGCGCGCTTTCAATTTCGGTGAAGGAGGATCTGCATGTCGAGGAAGGCGTTCAGGCTTCCGGCAAGAACGTGACGTTCTCGTCGAAGGACTTTACGCTCGCCGACCGCACGACAGTGCGCGGCGGATCGACGGCTGAGATCGACGCCTCGGGCGAGGTTGCCTTCACGGGCGACGTCCTCGTAACGGCGGACGACTCCGTCGGGATCGGCGCGGCAGCGGGCGGCATTACCTTTACGGGTGCTGTCACGGTGGGCGACGAGACAAAGGCGGAGAACAAAGCGAAGGTCACGCTCAATGCGGCGGGCAGCATCCTGCAGCAGGAGGTGTCGGGCAACGCGGGTGTACGCGGCTCGACCCTTGAAGCTCAGTCTTCGGGCGGTTTCGTGAAGCTCGATGCCCGCGAAGGCGGAACATCCGGTGAGGGCGGCAACGCCTTCACGAAGGCTGCCATCGAGTCTGCGGGTGACGTCGTCTTTGGGTCGACCGGCCGCACAACCGAGCTCGCTGTCAACGCATCGAAGAATGGTGCCGTCTCGGGCGACCTGCGCGTGCAGGGCGAACGAGGAGCGGTCATCTTCACCAACGGTGTTTCGGCTTCGGGTGAAGTGGCGGTGAATGCCGCTGCGGTGCAGGGAAGCGATCTCTCGGCCGACGGGCGTCTGGCCATCGTCACTGCGCTCGAGAAGAATGCGCCTAAGGTTGCGCCTCAAGGCGTCGTCTTCTCCGGCGGGCTCTCTGGCAGCATCGTGACGGTCTACGCCGGTTCGGGCGACGTTGTGATTGAAGGAGCCGTGCGCTCCACTTTGGGCGAAGTAGACGTCTACCGGCTCGATCAAACCGAGCGCGGCGTCGTCCGTGTGGGCGAAGCAGATTCGGCCCATACGCTCGTGGTCTTCAATGCGCGCGGCGATGTGGTTGCAGGTCCGATGCATTCGGCCGACACGCTCTACGCGTTCGCCGGATGGGAAGGCCGAGTCTACGGTCGGAGCGGCTTCACGAGCGACGTCCACAAGGCTGGTGCCGTGGAGCATGCTGAGCCGATCGGCCTCGTGCCGGACCTCTCGGAGTGGCTGAACCTTGACGCAGCAGAGCTCGACCCGACGGCGCTGCCGCGGCTTAGCTTCACTGCGAGAAACCTCGAGTACGCCGACACGGATCGCATCGGACCGTGGCGCTTCCTCCTCGAAGACCTCACGACGCCTCTTGGCAGCTGGCTCTTCCTGAGGCTGCGGCCAGATGCGGCGGAGGACGACCAGGCGGACGAAGCACTCCTCGAAGGCTTCCCTGCCCGGAAGGACGGCGTGATCAGGGATCTCCGTGAACCGACGAAGGAGGACTTCGGCTGGATCATGACGAGTCTCTGACCTTGGGTGAAGTGCAGGGAGGCGTGCTGCGGTGCGCCTCCCTGCAAACTGCAGATATAGGCTTCGGTTCCGCGGAGCACCTGTGTGCAGGAGATGCGCTTGTGCGGGTCGGTTCTGTTCGCTCGGTGCTCCGTTTGAGCATGATGCGCTCCAGAGGGTTCCAACCTTGCCGCTGACGTTTCTTTGCGGACTTTGTCCAGACGGATAAGTCAGTTTTTCAAAGTTTCGTTGGATTTCCAGCTGCAGTCGAACGAAACAGATCAAGGCAAAAAAGGCCGGAGCATCGCAATGGGTGCATCGGCCTTCTTTTTTTGAATTCGAGTCAGTATTGAAAGGCAAAATAATAGGTGCTCAACGGCTTTTCAGACGATGTTTTCGAACCTGCTGCAGCGCCTGTTTTCTGGCCGACCAACGTTGAAAAAGAAGCGAATCGAACAACCAAATCACTTGAATTTCAACCAATTGGTCGACAAATGATCGACACATTGAGAGTGGTTGATAAGGTCGGGGTTGGGGAAGGTAATTTACCTAGATGAGCAGAGGCGAGCGCAAACAGGTCATGGATAGACTTTCCGCCGTACTGCGGTCGGAGTGTGCTTGCAGCCACGCATCATTGGTGCCTAAGAGACACTTTTCGGTGCATGCCGGTTTCTTTCAGACTCTGTTTATCCCTTTCCGAAAAAAATGGATGGCGGATACAGACCGGGAGGAGCATTCGAAAGCGGCCTTGAGGACTGAACTTATTGCGGTCCTCGAACCAGCCTTCGAATGCACCTCTCCCCAAGCTTTGATTTACCGTTCTCGCTCAGCCGCAGCATCAAGAAACAGAACACAAAACGGAAGGGTATCCATCGTGGCACTTATTGCGAAAACTCGACCTCAAGCGGCACTCGTACTGGCCGACGGCACGGTCTTTCAGGGTGAAAGTACCGGTGCGGCAGGTCTTACGGTTGGCGAAGTTGTCTTCAACACCTCGATGACGGGTTATCAGGAAATCCTCACGGATCCCTCCTACACGGGGCAGCTCGTGACGCTTACCTGCGCGCACATCGGCAATGTCGGCGTTAATCCCGAAGACATGGAAAGCAATGCCATTCACGCTGCGGGTTTGATTGTCAAGGCTGCTGCTGATGTGCCGAGCAATTGGCGCGCTCGTCAAAGTCTCCCGGAAGCTTTGAAGGATGCCGGCGTGAAGGCGATCTGCGGCATTGATACGCGTGCGCTGACCATTCATCTGCGTACGACCGGTGCTCAGGCCGGCGCGATCATCGCCAAGCAGATGGGCGATGAGCTCACCGATGATGATCTGCAGCAGGCGCTCGAAGCTGCCCGCAGCTGGGGCTCAATGGCCGGTCAGGACCTGGCAAAGACCGTTACGACCGACCATGTCTATGACTGGACGGACGGCAGCTGGGAGCCTTCGCGCGAGGGCGAGCCTGCCGGGTTCCGCCGTGCAGCGGTCTTCCCGTATCACGTCGTTGCCTATGACTTCGGCATCAAGACCAATATCCTGCGCCTCCTTGCGGATCGCGGCATCCGTGTGACGGTCGTGCCGGCTCAGACGCCCTTTGAAGAAGCGATGAAGCATCAGCCCGACGGCATCTTCCTTTCAAACGGTCCCGGCGATCCTGCTCCCTGCACATATGCCATTGAGGTGGCGCAGAAGGCCATCGCGGCCAAGCTGCCGCTTTTCGGCATCTGCCTCGGTCATCAAATCATGGGGCTCGCCGTCGGTGCGAAGACCCTCAAGATGAAGTTCGGCCATCACGGCGCTAATCACCCGGTGGAAAACGTTGAAACGAAGCGCGTCTACATCACGAGCCAGAACCACGGTTTTGCGGTGGATGCCGATACGCTGCCGGCCAATGCCCGTGCTACGCACCGCTCCCTCTTTGACGGCAGTCTGCAGGGCTTTGAGCTGATCGGACAGCCCGCATTCTGCTTCCAGGGGCATCCGGAAGCGAGTCCCGGTCCGCACGATATTGACGTGCTCTTCGAAAAGTTTGCGAAGAGCCTCGCCGGCCGCCGTGCCGGCTGATGGGTCCAGCGAAGTCGACAAAGCACAGAACAAACGAACTAGAAGCGAATCATGGCGAAGCGTACAGACATTCAATCTATTCTTATCATCGGTGCCGGTCCGATCATCATCGGTCAGGCATGTGAATTCGACTATTCGGGCGTGCAGGCCTGCCGCGTGCTGCGCGAAGAGGGGTATCGCGTTATTCTCGTGAACTCCAACCCCGCAACCATCATGACCGATCCGAAGACGGCGGATGCGACCTACATCGAACCGATCACTTGGGAAACGGTGGCGCGCATCATCGAAAAAGAACGTCCGGATGCGATCCTGCCGACGATGGGCGGCCAGACGGCGCTCAACTGTGCAATGGATCTCGTTCACCACGGTGTCCTCCGCCGCTGGGGCGTTGAACTGATCGGCGCCACTCCGGAAGCCATCGACAAAGCCGAAGACCGCGAACGCTTCAAGAAGCTGATGACCGAAATCGGTCTTGAAAGCGCGCGCTCGGGCGCTGCGCATACGCTCGAGGAAGCGCTGGCGATTCAGAAGACCGTCGGTTTCCCGGCGGTGATCCGTCCAAGCTTCACGCTGGGCGGCACGGGCGGCGGCATTGCCTACAACATGGACGAGTTCCTGGAGATCGTTTCGCGCGGTCTTGAATTGTCGCCCACCTCGGAAGTGCTCATTGAAGAGTCGCTTCTCGGCTGGAAGGAGTACGAGATGGAGGTGGTCCGCGACAAGGCGGACAACTGCATCATCGTCTGCTCGATCGAAAACCTGGATCCGATGGGCGTTCATACCGGCGACTCCATTACGGTCGCCCCCGCACAGACGCTCACCGATAAGGAATATCAGGCGATGCGCGATGCCTCGATGGCGGTGCTTCGTGCGATCGGCGTGGATACGGGCGGTTCGAACGTCCAGTTTGCGGTTAATCCGCAAAACGGCCGCATGATCGTCATCGAAATGAATCCTCGTGTTTCGCGTTCGTCTGCGCTGGCCTCAAAGGCTACGGGCTTCCCGATCGCGAAGATCGCAGCGAAGCTCGCTGTGGGTTATACGCTTGACGAATTGAAGAACGAAATGACGGGCGGAAAGACCCCGGCGTCGTTTGAGCCTGCCATTGACTACGTGGTCACCAAGGTGCCGCGCTTTGCTTTCGAGAAATTCCCCGCTGCCGACGATCGCCTCACCACGCAGATGAAGTCGGTGGGCGAAGTCATGGCTATCGGCCGTACGTTCGAAGAATCTCTGCAGAAGGCGCTCCGCGGTCTTGAAACCGGCAAGTGCGGTCTCGATCCCATTACTACCGACCGTTCGAAGATTCTGTGCGAAATTGCCGAACCCGGACCGGAACGCATTTTCTATGTGGCCGACGGCTTCCGCATCGGCATGACGGTGGAAGAAATCTTCGAGCTTTCAAAGATTGATCCCTGGTTCCTGCGTCAAATTGACGACCTGGTGAAAGTGGAAGCGTCTATTGCCGGCCACAATCTCAATGAACTCGATGTCGACGACTTCTGGGCATTGAAGAGCCGCGGGTTCTCCGACAAGCGCATCGCCAAGCTGCTGGCAAACTGCCACGAAAATGAAGTGCGCGAAGCTCGCCGAGTGCTCGGCGTTGAACCCGTTTATAAGCGGGTGGATACCTGCTCAGCGGAATTTGCCACCACCACGGCGTACCTCTATTCAACCTATGAACGAAGCCGCATCAGCGAAGCTGATCCTACCGACAAGAAGAAGGTGATCGTGCTGGGCGGCGGTCCCAACCGCATTGGTCAGGGCATTGAATTCGACTACTGCTGCGTGCATGCCTCCATGGCGCTTCACGAGGACGGGTGGGAGTCGATCATGGTGAACTGCAATCCGGAAACGGTCTCCACCGACTACGACACCTCCGATCGTCTCTATTTCGAACCGGTGACGCTCGAAGACGTGCTCGCCATTTGTGAAATTGAGAAGCCTCAGGGCGTGATTGTGCAGTACGGCGGTCAGACGCCGCTCAAAATCTGCCGTGCACTCGAAGCCCACGGCGTGCCTATCATCGGCACGACGCCCGACGCAATCGACTGCGCGGAAGACCGCGAACGCTTCCAGAAGCTCATCAATCAGCTCGGTCTGCTTCAGCCGCCCAACCGTATTGCGCACACGGAAGAAGAAGCGCTTGCCAAGGCCGAAGAAATCGGTTACCCGATTGTCGTTCGTCCGAGCTACGTTCTCGGCGGCCGTGCGATGGAAATCGTGCATACGCCCGAGCGCCTCGTCAAATACATGCGCGAGGCTGTGAAGGTAAGCCCCGAAGAACCGGTGCTCCTTGACCGGTTCCTTGACGACGCGGTTGAAATGGACGTTGATGCGGTCTGCGACGGAGACGTCGTAGCTGTTGCCGGCGTCATGGAGCATATTGAACAAGCCGGCGTGCACTCCGGCGATTCGGCCTGCTCGCTGCCGCCCTACAGTCTGGCGCCGTCGCTCGTTGCGGAAATTCGCCGCGAAACCCGCGAACTCGCCAAGGCGCTCAAAGTGGTCGGCCTCATGAACGTGCAGTTTGCCGTCAAGAATGCCCACACCGAAGAACCTGTGGTGTACGTGCTGGAAGTGAATCCCCGCGCTTCGCGTACCGTGCCGTTTGTTTCCAAAGCAACGGGCCATCAGCTCGCCAAGATAGCCGTGCGCTGCATGGTGGGCGACAAGATCGCCGATCAGGGACTGACGGTTGAAGAGCTCGAGAAGGCACCGAAGTACTTCTCCGTCAAGGAAGCGGTCTTCCCGTTTGCGAAGTTCATGGGGGTCGACCCGGTTCTCGGGCCGGAAATGCGCTCCACGGGCGAAGTGATGGGTATCGGCAGCGACTTCGGCGAAGCGCTTCGCAAGAGTCAGCTTGCCGCAGCCTCTAAGCTGCCGTCTTCGGGGCTGTGCTTCCTCTCTGTGCGCGACAGCGATAAGCCCAAGGTGACGATCGCAGCCCACGAACTTCATCACGCCGGCTTCAAACTGATTGCCACAGCAGGTACGGCCAGAGTTATTCAAGCGGCCGGCATTCCCTGCCGCAGCGTGAGCCGTGTGCATGAAGGGCGCCCCAACGTCATTGACCTCATTAAGAACAAGGAGATCAACCTTGTCGTGATGTCGGTGGCCGAGCATGAGCACGAACTCGATGACGCCCGTGCCATTCGGCAGGTCTGCCTCGCCGAACAGACGACGTATTACACAACAATGGCCGGCGGCCTGGCCGCTGCCGAAGGTATCCGCCGCAGCGAACTCTCCGAAAAGGTTCGTGATCTGCAGCATCTTCAGGCGGGCGTCGTGGATTAATACGTTTATCTGAATCGAGCCCGACAAGCAAAGCCGCCGCAGCGCCTGACACAGGATGCTTCGGCGGCTTTCGCCGCTGATGAAGGGCGCTTTGAGCGGGATGTCCGCGCAGATCGCCTGACCAGCCGCTCTTTTTTGGGAGGATGTGGAGAAGAAACAACGGTTGTCGTCATTGATTCCTAAAGGGAAAAGGCATCGGCGCACCGCAGGGTCGTCGCTCGGCTGCTATGCTGCTTCGGATTCATCCCATTTGGTCGTATGCTGCCATGAACTTCGAAGCTTTCCCTTTAGCTGCTCATAGGGATAAAGATGGCTTATGCCTTGAGAATTCTTCGGAAAATCTCCAAAAGAGTCTGGCTACTTCATTTGCCGATGCGGCTATTCCTTCGGAAGCCGGACTGCGGACAACCCTTCTCGCCAACGATCCGATTCGTCATTTAAAAATACTGACGGCGATTGACGATGAGCTCAGCCATGCCCAGTCCTTTTCTATCAGCGTTGCCTTTATCACGAAGTCCGGCATTGCGCCGCTCCTTCTGACGCTGCAGCGTCTTGCGGCCAAGGGTGTGCATGGGCGCATTCTCACGACCGATTATCTCTATTTCACTGAACCCGGCGCATTGCGGCAGCTCCTGGCACTGCCCAATTTAGAGGTCCGAATTTTTCGCACGCAGGGGGCGGCCGGCTTTCACACCAAAGGCTATATCTTTCACAGCTCCAATAACCTTCTGCGGATCATCATCGGCAGTTCCAATTGGACGCTCACGGCGCTCACGACCAACCGCGAATGGAATACGCGCATCGTTGCCTGCGAAAGAGGTGAGCTCGCTCAGTCGATCCTCGCCGAATTTGATTCTCTTTGGTCCGATGCCGCATCCCGCGATGCAGCGCTGGAAATGGAAGCGTATGAGAGGGAATATCGTCAGCTCGGCGCTGCTCAGCTCGAAGCCCGCAAGGCTGCGGTCAATGCTCAGCCAACGATTAAGCCGGGCTGCGCGGAGCCCAATTCCATGCAGCAGGCTTTTCTCGCTCGGCTTAAAGCCCTCAGAAGCAATGGGGCTGAGCGCGCACTGCTGATTTCTGCTACCGGTACGGGCAAAACCTTTGCTGCCGCTTTTGCGGTGCGCGATGCCGTCGCTCAATTTCAGCGTACCCAGTCAGCAGACGCTCCTAGAGACCGAGAATGCCGACATTCGCAGCGCTTTCGCATGCTCTTCATTGTTCACCGAGAGCAAATTGCGCGGCAGGCTTTGAAGAGTTTCCGCATTGTTTTGGGCGATGCCGCTGGTTCCTTCGGGCTGCTTTCGGGAAATGAAAAAGCGTCGGGATGCGACTTTGTGTTTGCCACGATGCAGACGCTTGCCAAGACCGCAGTGCTCCAGGCGTTTCCTAAAGATGCCTTTGCCTTCATCATCATTGATGAAGTGCACCGAGCAGGCGCGGAGAGCTATCAGCGCATCATGAATTGGTTCAAACCAGCCTTCTGGCTCGGGATGACGGGCAGTCCGGAGCGAACGGACGGCTTTGATATTTTCAAACTCTTTGACCATGTCATTGCGCATGAGATTCGTCTCTCCGAGGCCCTTGAAGAGAATCTCTTAACGCCCTTTCATTACTTTGGGCTCTCTGCCGGAACGGAAGACGAGACGGGCGAAGGAGCAGGTCAGCTTCCGGATTTCACAAATCCGAATTGGCCTGAGCGCATCGAGCACGTTATCCATCAGGCGGAGTATTTCGGCTCCTGCGGCGACCGCGTGAAAGGCTTAATTTTTGCGGGCAGTCTCGAAGAAGCTCGCGCCGCTGCGGCCGCTTTCACGCGTGCAGGGCATCCGGCGATTGCGCTTGACGGTCAAACCGCTCAGGACGAGCGCGAAGCGGCGATTGAGCGGCTCACGCACGGCATGGGCCCCAATCGGCTCGAATATATTGCTACGGTGGATATTTTTAACGAAGGCGTGGATATCCCTGAGGTCAACCAAATTCTGATGTTGCGCCGCACGGAAAGTGCAATTGTGTTTGTGCAGCAGCTCGGCCGCGGGCTGCGTCGTGCTGCCGACAAGGAATATGTGATTGTGCTCGACTTTATCGGAAACTATGAGAAAAACTATCTCATTGCGACCGCGCTTTCGGATGATCGCTCGTATTCGAAAGAAAAGCTTCGCCGCTTCGTGACGACGGGGGCTGAGCGCATTCCGGGGGCTTCCTCCATCCACTTTGACGAGGTGGCTCGCAGCCGTATTTATCGGGCAATTGACAGCGCATCCCTGAATTCCGTTCGACTGCTTCTGGATGCCTATAAACTTTTGAAATATAAGCTTGGCCGGATACCCAAGCTCGCTGATTTTGAGGAACATGCATCCATCGATGCTTCCAAGTTCCTGCTGCGGAAGGGGTCGTCCTACTACGATTTTTTGGTGCAGTATGAACCCGACTATTCAGAACGTTTGTCGGATGCCGCAGTCAAGCGTTTGAGATGGTGCTCGAACCGTTTGGGGTCAGCGCTCAGGCCGTCGGAAGCTTTGGTGCTGCAGGCTGTGCTTGAAGGTCGGACCGACCTGCGTGCGGCGCTGATCGAAAAACTCAGTGCGGCGCCCTACAGCTTTAAAGCCTCGCCGGCGCATCTGCGGAATGTGGAATGCGTGATGACCGCGAAGTTTGAGCGTACGGCCAATGACGTCAAGCGAAATACCGGCTGTGAAGTGATTGAAGCGTTCGATGATGTCGAAGACGGAAAGAGGGTGCGCCGCTGGCGGGCAGATCCGCAGTTCTTTTGCGCTCTTGCGGATGAACCGTTATTTCGCCGGCATTTGGAGTCGCTCACCCATTTTGTGCTCAATCGCTGCCGCGCACGCGAAAGTCATCGCTGGGAGGACACATTTTTGCTGCTCGGGTCGACCTACACCTATGAGGATGTCTGCCGGCTACTCGATTGGGACCGCAATATCACGTCCATCAATATCGGCGGCTATTTCTACGATGAGAAAACGCAGACCTTCCCCATATTCATCAATTACGAGAAGCAGGCCGGCGCGATTGCTTATGCCGACCGTTTTATTTCGCCGGCAGAACTGATCTCGCTCTCTAAGGTCAATCGACAGATTGATTCGACGGATGCTCAGCGCATGACGCAAAAAGGTCAGTACGCCTCGATTCGAATACTCTTATTTGTACGACGCAGCAAGGAAGACGATGAAGCCAAGGCGTTTTATTTCCTTGGCGCAATGCACGCTGCCGCAGCGCCGCAGCCCGTTCGCCTTGTCAATGGCCAATCGGCGTTTGAGATGCACTGGCGTTTGGAAACGCCAGTGGAAGAGGGGCTTTACGAGTATCTCACCGGGCGCAGAGGCTAAAGCGGATCACACGCTCATAGGCAAGCTCCCGGCGAAGCGCCCCTCATTGGGTGCGTTTTTTCGCCGGGAGATGCAAAACGTCCAAGCTGAATGCGGCTCCCTGCCGCATTCAGGATGCCGATTATTTCTGCTCGACAAGTTTCTGGAAGTCCGCATCGAGCTTAGCGAGACTCTGATCAATGTGCCGGCGGTTTTGCTTCGTCCACTCGCGCTGCTCGGCAATCGCTGCATCTGCGGCTGACAGTGCTTTAGTCAGCTCTGCGGGCTGAGGACCGCCTTCAGTCTTGCGGTTGGCAACAATCGCGGTGGGATTGAGGGTGTCGCGGAACTCTTGTTCGCTCATTGGACAGACTGGATTCCCTTGCGGATATTCACTCTTGATGACCTCTGCATAGATCTTCTTGACCTGTTCATACGGGAAGTTGGTGGGCGACAGGTTGTTGTTTCGGGCATAGGTGACGATATGGCTCGCTACATGATGACCCACGCGGAAAGGCAGCTTATATTCGCGCATTAAAACGTCCGCAACTTCCTGAGAAGCTGTCCAGTCGCTGTTGAGCTCTTCAAGCGCACGCTCGGGATTCACGCGCAGCGCCTTGATAACGCGCGTGAACTGCTTCAAAAGCGCGGAGGTATCGTTGGCGAGTTTGGCATTGGCCGAAACGCTCTTGGGGTCACTCATTCCGGGCGGGATGTTGTGGGCCTTGAGGATGACTGTCTGCGCCTGACCGATCACATCGCTCGCGGCAGCTCTCGTGTTGATCATCAAGCCGGGATTGCGCTTTTGCGGCATCGCAGAGGAAACATAGGTGTTGTCTCCGCCTTCCTGCAGCAGGATCCAGGGACGGGGCTGCGCATACTGAACGGAAACATCCTGAATGAAAGTGCCCACGTGCAGTGCAATGCTCGTTGCAATGGCTGCCAGTTCGACGGGTTCATCCACGGACTTCATCTGACCGGCATCGTAGGCATTGGGTACAGGTCCGGCGAAACCCAGATAATCGGCCATGCGCTGACGATCCAGCGGCCAGCTCGTCCCGTTCAGAACGGTGGTGCCCATCGCACAGTAATTGAGGCGCTGATAAAAGTTGCGGATTTTTTCCAGATCGCGCGAGAAGGCTGCTTGATAGCCCATAAGGTAGTGCGCATAAGAATTGGGCTGAGCCGCTACGCCGTTGGTGTAGTTCGGAACGATCGTTGCCTGATTGTTTTTGGCGAGCGTATTCAAAACTTCCATTGCGTTGGTGAGCGTCTCTGAAAGCTTGAGCGTATTGTCACGAATGATGGCCGTTCGGTAGGTGGCATGCATGTCCTGACTGGAGCGGCCGATATGCAGCATGGTTGCATCCATGCCGACTTCCTTAATGAGGTAAGGCTCATACTTGATGACCTGCTTGGGCCGAGGACCGTTTTCTTTATTGCCGTTGGTGATGACGGCAGAGATTCCCTTGGCAATGCGCTCACCCATTGTCTTCTCAAGCAGGCCTTCTTCGGTATTAATGATGCAGCTTGCTTTATTGATTTCAGAAAGCCAGAAAAATTCATCTCGCGGCTGATCTGCTTGAGCAAAAATGGGAAGCAGCGCGGCGGCTGCAGCTCCAAGAATCCATTTTTTCATCCAAAACTCCTTTTTTTGGAAATTTATTCCCTGCGTCGAATGCGGGAAGCTGTGTCAGCGTTTAATAGGCATGATTAACGCGGCACAATGACCGTATTTTATGATAGGGATGAGGAGCTGTGTATTTGAAATATAAAGAATGCAATGACTATTTAGTATTGTTTATCAACACATTGCGTTGAAAGTGATGTATGTCGTGTCGAACAAAATAAGTTTGCACGATAAGCAAAATAAGTCTGTTTTTAGAATCGAAAGATATGGCTGCGGCTAAGCTATGCCTTATTGGTTCTGAAACAGTCAGCAAGGCATAAAGAAAATCATTCAAAGCCCCTTTGACAGTGTGTTTTCTGCTCAACAGCTCCCACAGTCTGAATGACGAGATGTTTTCAAACAAAAAATGCCTTAAAAGACACTGGATCAGAGAGGCGTTATGCTGTTTTTTTAAGCGTTAGGGCCAGAACAACACCCTGAGCAGCGAGCGCAGCGGCTGTTGCGGCCGCATAAGCGATAAGCAGTCGATCCTCAGCCGCCAGTGCCCATACGACGGCATTGAAGGCCAGGCCGCTGTACATGCCGAGCATCAGCCCGTGCATGGCTCGGCGGGCATCGTCCGGGCCGCCTTGGATTTGGGAGAAGACCGCCATGGTGAGCGCCATATACGGAAAGGTTGATGCGATGCCTGATGCGGTAGGGCCGATATAGGGTGCAAGGAAGGTGATGGCAATCATCAGCACCATCATCATGCCCATGCGCATCAGGAGATCATGTTTCGGCGGACGGTGTTTCACGGCTGCACTGTGAGGAACGGGCATGATCCAAAGCGAAAGGACGATGGCGGCCGCAGCGGAGACTGCCAGCGTCACAGCAGAGATCGGAAGCTCGGCTGCGATCCAAGAGGCTAAAACATAGAGCGCCACGCTTAAAAAAGAAGCTTTAAGCCATCCTTTAGGGCAGACTGCCGCATAGACACAGGTGAAGACAGCAAGTGCAACGGTTCCAGCCAGTGCGCCTCTGGCTGTTTCAACGGCAAATCCGGCACCGTTTTCGATGGCCAGAAAAACAGAAATGGGTCCGGAGATCAGCGGCAGTCCAATGAGAATCCCGCCCAAAACCGTTCCCCAGCGCCGAGCAGCCAATGTGGCCAGCGCAAGCAGAAGCGGTGCAGCGATAAGCTTGATGAGGAAAATAATCATGACAATGGCGCAGACCGCGATAGTCAAATGTGAAGAAATCCATTATCAATCGATTTGAGGCCGCAGGAAATCATTTGGGCTGCGCTTTGGGGGCAGACTGTCGACATTGAAGTCTCTTCATAAAGAGATTGGGGCGCAGCATGAGAAAATGACTGAAAGCAGCGTAAGCCTCTCCACTAACCGCCATGGTGTGCCTATGTGTGATTCGATCAGCAATGGTGCCGCGAGATCTTCGCCCCGCAGCATTTTTCTCTCTTTTGTCCTTCTTAAGGATGCGGCATGGTGTGCGTCAGCTTTCGTGAAGCGCTTCCGCCGAGAGTGGGACGATTCGATTGAGCTCGAAGACGGTGCTTCTTCGTCGACATCATGCTTCATCGTTGACGACGTGCCGGTTTTTATACGCTTGATTCCTGCACCGATTCCTGATAATGAGGCGCTCGGTGCGGTAGAAGACAATTTCCTTTGGCGAGGAGATAAAAGTTTAGTGGCGCACCATCGTGCGCACTTGATTGTGACTGCGCCTCTGCCCGGGAAAAGGGCCGGCAGGGCATTTGCGAAGGTTTGTGCGTCGCTCTCAGGAGAGGCTTCCTCCGTCGGCATCTATATCAATGGAGTGGTGCATCAGCCCGAAACATACCGTGATTTTGCCCAATGTATGAAAGACGGCGCATTCCCAACGCTTTGCCTCGTGTGGGTCTCTGTCGTGCGCCTTGAATCGGGCAGCTTCGCAGCTTGGACGGAAGGTCTTGAAGCCCTTGGCCGAATGGAAATGGAAGTTCCG
>OFDA01000126.1_pt1 | contig 55983 bp, 53 predicted proteins | sample 1520921 | NCBI WGS metagenome assembly OFDA01 (sample SAMEA2699028, study PRJEB24076) | metagenome
CTATTTTATTAATTTTTATTTTGATTTTATTATTTCTTTCGGAATTTCTATACAACATTTTATCAAAAAGAAAAACCCTGCCAAATTAATTTTTCTGATTCTTCTAAAGAAGTATTTCTACTCTATAATACTGAGACCATCTCATCTACCTAGGCCATCTTTTGAGTCGCTTTTTCCTTTACGACAAACACAAAGCCGATAGAGCCGACGACAGCCCCAAGCAAGATCCAATAGACCATATCCGATGAAGCCATTGGGCCTGCCAAGAGACCTGCTAATAAAAAGAGATCGATATACAGTCGGGTATCGCGATAAAAGGTCCAATTGAAATGGTAGCTACCTTCTGGGTATTGACGTGTTGCTACAGGCGGTTGAAAGACCTGCAACAGGATCAAAATCCCAACAAAAGCAAGATAAGCTAGGCTAACTACCGAAAGCGGAACCTGCATCGTCAAAGCCACAGCTGCTAAAAGCAAGACCAAGATCCAGAAATGGAAGTCCCTCCAGAATTCATGATGATAACGGAACCGTTTCATAAGATCACACCTTTCTATTATGTAATCGTTTTCTGCACTTATATTATAAGACAACGAATTTATTTTGCAAGGAATCATCGGCTATTTGGGGTTGAAAATAGAGAGTGGGACAGAAATCGATAATTCGTTAAAATTCGATTTCGTCGTCCCAAGTTGAGTAGGGCTTTAAAAGCTGATGAAATCAGCGCAGTAGAGCCCACTCAACCACTGCGTCTTGCTCGACAATCCAAAAACAAGAAGAGGCTAGGACTTTTGCCCCAGCCTCGTCTAAAAAAACTATGAACAAATAATAGTTGCCACTTCATTTACTGATATCATTTTCGATAATGACCTTGAGTGCATGGTTTTCACCCGCATGTTTAAAGACATCATAGGCCTTTTCGACTTCTGAGAGTTTGAAGTGGTGGGTGATGAGCTTGGTTGCATCGATCTTACCAGATTTTAAGACATTCAGCAACATTTCAGTGGTATTAGCATTAACAAGACCGGTGTTGAGGGTGATGTTCTTGATCCACAATTCGTCCAAATTGAAGCTAACTGGTTTTCCGTGAACACCGACATTGGCAATATGACCGCCGACAGAGATGACGTTTTGGCAGACATCAAAGGTAGCAGGATAACCCACACATTCCATAGAAATATCGACCCCACGGCCATCCGTCACTTCATTGATAAAGGCCTTGATTTCCGCAATATCGCTGGAGCAGATAGTATGAGTAGCTCCAAATTTCTTAGCTGCTTCAAGACGAGATTCAGATAAGTCCACCATGATAATCGTAGCAGGTGAGAAGAACTGAACGGTCAAGAGAGCCGCAAGGCCGATTGGACCAGCTCCAACGATACAGACATTATCGCCTGGTTTTATATGAGATGGAAGGACCCCAATTTCATAAGACGTTGGGAGAATATCTGAGAGCATGACCAAGGCTTCGTCATCCACCGTTTCAGGCGCATGATAAAGACTGCCATCCGCATGTGGAATATGCACATATTCTGCTTGGGTTCCGTTGATCAAGTGACCCAAAATCCAACCACCATCTTCACAGTGAGAAGGAAGACTACGCTTACAGTAGTAGCAGGTGTTACAAGCTGTGACACAAGAGATGATAACCTTGTCGCCCACCTTGAAGTTATTAACCGCATCGCCGACTTCTTCGACGATCCCGATTCCTTCGTGACCTAAAATCGTGCCTTCTTTACAAGCCGGAACATCTCCTCCTAAAATATGAAGGTCTGTTCCACAGATGGTTGTCTTCAAGACACGCACAATCGCATCCGTTGGGTTTATGATTCCTGGTTTTGGTTGGTCGATTAGTTGCAGATTGCCTGCAGATACATAGGTTGCAGCTTTCATAAGCGACTCCTTTTCTTTGTTGGTTTGATAAACCATTTTATTTTTGTTTTCTTTGTGAATATTATAACATATTAAGTAAGCACTTGCAACAGGCTGTGGCCATATTTTTAAAAGTGTTTTGAGCAAAATAAAACATCCCTCTTTTTCTACCAGAGGAATGGTTTAATGATCTTGTTCTAATTGTTGGCGCTGTTTGTAGTATTCTTGGCGCTCGCGCTCGCGCTCTTCTTCTAAGCGCTCTTCATAACGCTTGAGTTCCGCTTCAAACTCTTCTTGCAAGGCAAATAAGCGCTCTAACCCATTTTGAGCTTCCGCACTTGGGGCTTGAAAATGCAGGGCACTCAGCCAATCCACCAAATTTTCTGTGTGTTGGCGGACATCCATGCGCATATCCGCATAATCCCACTCCAGCTCACTCAGCTTTTGATTGAAGCGGTGATGTCGATCTTCTAGCTGTTCTAATTCACTATTTCCTGAATGGTACATCACATACCTCCTTTAATCGGACTCATGAAAATCGGTTTTTTCACTGACTTCAGTGCTGCTTCTGCCGCGTCCGCTGCTCCTCCTGTAAATCCATCTTTCAAATCACTAACTAGAGTCGTTGTGGCAAAAGTGCGCATCTTTTCGGATTGACCGCTCAAAGTCACCTGCAAACTCATCCCTTCCAACATCATCAAGGCTTTTTGCGTTGCAATCAAACTCCGAATTGCAATCCGCTCTTGCTCCTTTTTAATCTCTCGATGGAGCTCCTCAATGCGTTCTCTATCCTCTCCCAGGATTTCTAACATCTTTTTCTCCTACTTATGAAAAATCAAAAGCTGCTGCTTGTCCCTTGTCCAAGTCCACCAATTGGGCTGATGCAGCTTCCAGTTGGCCTGCCAGATCTGACAGACGTGTCGAGTAGGCCTTTGCTTGGGCCAGGTTTTCCGCCTCGACCGCTTGGTCCCAGCAAGCATCCATGGAGAACTCTCCTAATAGTTGCTCCACTTCTGCATCTGTTAAAAATTGAGCCATACTGTGGGCCATTTGCGACACCTCCGCAACCTTATGGGAAACCGTCTCCTTGGCCTCTTCTAGCTGAGCTTTGAGCTCGGCCTCAAAGACCGTCGCTTGCGCTGAAGCATTTTGTGCTACTGCCAGTACCAATTCCTCTCGCAGGCTAATCGTTTGAGTCCCCGATGCGCCTGCCAGTTTTTGATGGAGGCTAGGAATGCTGGACGCATCCTCAGGTATCCCCTGCCCATGCAGAGAAACAACCGAGGCAGATGATTGAGTTTCTGATCTAGGTGCTTGTTGATCCCTTTGTGGCATCTCAATAATTTTCTGCGCCTGGTCTTGCATCCCTTGTACTTCATCTTCTAACTCCATTTGAGACAGCCTCCTTTCTTAGTTCATTTTATGGCCCACAGATCCTAAACTTCCTTGCTTCATCAGTAGAAGCAAATTCACACACTATAGGGTAACATAAATTAGCTCGTAATGCTATAAGAATTTCAAAAAATAGTTAAAAAAACAGCACTTGATGAAAAAAATTGAATTTGAGCCTCATGTTCCTAAAAAATAAAAGGAAAAACTCAGCTTTTTTAGCGCCATTTACTATAATCTTTTTCCTCATCTTTACCTTCTTTGTTCTATTTCTTTTCTTATACCCTATCATAAAATGAAGGGAATTGCGAACTCAAAACTAAGAAACCCTCACTCTTTCAAGTGAGGGGGCTGATAAACATCAGTTGTTCGTTGGCGTCTTATTTACGACGTCCTGGACGTTCCTTGTAACCATAGTAAGCATCTTCGATAATTTCTTGCATATGGTCTACCATTGGAAGACGTGGGTTAGCTGGTGAACATTGATCTTCATAAGCAAGGAAGGCCAATTCACGAGAATGTTTTTTCCATTCTTTTTCATTGATTCCTTGTGCCTTGAAGTTCATTTGGATACCACAGCGTTCACCAAGTTCATATACAGCTTTTGCGTAAGCTTCAACAGCTTCTTCTGGTGTAGAGCATGGAAGTCCTAACATTCGAGCAATGTCTTGGTATTTTTCATCTGCACGGTAGTAGTTGTACTTAGGCCATGTCGCAGTTTTAGCTGGGCGTGTACCGTTGTAACGGATCACATATGGAAGCAAGATCGCATTGGTCCGTCCGTGGATGGTGTGGAATTGCGCACCAATCTTGTGGGCCATGGAGTGAGAAATACCTAGGAAGGCATTGGCGAAGGCCATACCTGCGATCGTAGAGGCATTGTGCATCTTTTCGCGAGCATCGTAGTTGGCTGTTTTCACAGATTCTTCCAAGTTTTCAAAGACCAGTTTAATAGCTTGAAGGGCAAGACCATCGGTAAAGTCGCTAGCCATTTGAGAGACATAAGCTTCTGTCGCGTGGGTCAAGACGTCCATACCAGTGTCTGCTGCAACCGATCCTGGAACAGTCAAGACAAGAGATGGGTCCACAATCGCCACTGTTGGTGTCAATGAGTAGTCAGCGATTGGGTATTTGCGGTTATTGGCTTTATCAGAGATAACGGCAAATGGTGTAACTTCTGATCCAGTACCAGATGTTGTTGGGATGGCGATGAATTTTGTCTTCTTACCAAGCAATGGGAATTTGAAGGCACGTTTACGGATATCCATGAATTTTTGAACCAAATCGTGGAAGTCCACTTCTGGCTGTTCATAGAAGAGCCACATAACTTTGGCAGCATCCATTGGAGAACCACCACCAAGAGCAATGATCGTATCTGGCTTGAAGGTCCGCATGATATCGGTACCACGTTCAACAGTTGTGATATCTGGATCTGGTTCAACGTCCGCAAAGATTTGGTAAACTACCTTGTTGCGACGAAGGTCTAATTGTTCAATAATGCGATCCAAGAAACCAAGTTCTACCATCGCATGGTCTGTCACGATCATGACACGTTCTACATCACGACATTTTTGTAAGTATTCAATTGATCCACGTTCGAAGTATGTCTTCGAAGGAAGTTTCATCCATTGCATGTTATTTCTCCGGCGTCCGACTTTTTTGATATTCAAGAGGTTTACTGCGCTTACGTTATCACCAACTGAGTTGTGTCCATATGAACCACAACCAAGAGTCAATGATGGCAAGAAGGCATTGTATACGTCCCCGATACCACCAAAAGTAGAAGGAGAGTTCCAGATCACACGGATAGCTTTGACTGCTTTCCCAAATTCTTTAGCCAAATCAGCATCTGCAGTATGGATGGCAGCAGAGTGACCCAGACCGTTGAATTCAACCATTTGACGAGCTTTGTCAATTCCATCTTCGCGGCTGTCTGCTTTCAAAACAGCGATGACTGGAGACAATTTTTCACGAGTCAATGGTTCTTTTGGACCAACTTCTTTCACTTCTGCAGCAAGGATATTGGTTCCTTCTGGGACAGAGAAGCCAGCTTGTTCAGCGATCCATGCTGCTGGTTTCCCAACGATGTCCGCATTCAATTTCGCACCCGCACAGTTCTTACTGTTGGCTTTGACACCGAAGCAGAACTCTTCAAGGAGGGCTTTTTCTTTTTTGTTGACAAAGTAAGTGTGGTAAGATTTGAATTCTTCTACAAACTCATCGTAGATTTCTTTATCGATGATGACCGCTTGTTCAGATGCACAAACCATTCCGTTGTCAAATGACTTAGACATGACGATATCGTGGGCTGCTTGACGGATGTTGGCTGTTTTTTCAACATAAGCAGGTACGTTGCCGGCACCTACCCCAAGAGCTGGTTTCCCGCAAGAATAGGCAGCTTTCACCATGGCATTCCCACCAGTCGCAAGGATAGTCGCAATTCCTTCGTGGTTCATAAGGGCACTGGTTGCTTCCATAGATGGTTGCGTGATCCATTGCACACAGTTTTCAGGTGCTCCTGCTTTGATCGCTGCATCCCGTACAATTTGAGCTGCATGAGCAGAAGATTCTTGAGCAGATGGGTGGAAGGCAAAGATGATTGGGTTACGAGTCTTCAATGAGATCAAGGCTTTGAAGATCGCTGTAGAAGTTGGGTTAGTGGTTGGAGTGATCCCACAGATCACGCCGACTGGTTCTGCAATCAAGGTCAAGCCTGTCACATCATCGTCATCGATGATGCCAACTGTTTTCGTATGACGCATGTTGTTGACCACGTGTTCGCAGGCAAACAAGTTCTTAGTTGCCTTATCTTCAAAGACACCACGACCGGTTTCTTCATATGCATGAAGGGCCAATTCTCCGTGGGCATCAAGAGCTGCTACTGATGCTTTTGCAACGATATAGTCCACTTGCTCTTGCGTCAATTTACGCATTTCTTCTAATGCAACAAGGCCCTTTTGGACCAACTCGTCAACGTGCTTTTCAGCGGCGAGTTTCTTTTCTTCAGGGGTAAGTGATTTTTTATCAGCCATTTGATGGTTTCCTCCGAATTGTTCAAAAGAAAGTTGTTTTCATGTTTTCAGTAAACATTCAAACTTTTTACCCACTCTTTCTTTTGTTAATTATTTCACAATATTATTCTACTCTATTTTGAGCTTTTTGTAAACACTTCCAAGCAATTTTCACAAAGATTTTTTCTAATTTTGTGAATCTTTTTTCAAACTACTCTGTCAGAGGGGTTTGGGGCCAGCACTTTGTGAAGGAATTCGTTAAAAAATTTTTTTCTTCACAAGGAGAGATTTTCACTCTGTTTTTGTAAGCGTTTTCTTTATCTTACTAAAAAAAGCAACCTTTTGCAAGTATAAAGTTGCTTTAGAAGGTAGACAAACTTCTTTTGTAAAAAATAAAGATGAGTCCTAATTTTAAGAATGAATCAAGAAAATACCGAAACTTTCCGATGTGAGAAAAGTGCCTGAAACAATACAGTTTCAGGCACTCGGAATTTTTGAGACCTTAGGCTCAAAAATTAGTCATGGAACTTCTTTGAAGTTCGCTGACGTCCGTACTCACCTAAGGAAAGTTTTTAATATGAATTTGTTTTTCTTTTTCCAAAAATCTAGACTACTTCTTAACAGGGCCCTTCCCAGCTTTGTCAAGGGCTTCTTTGACTGTCTGAGCGTAGAGTTCCCCACCATTGGTTTCCATATTAAAGTGTACAGAGTCTGTACCTACCCAAATATTTGGATTTTCCACCGCCACTTGGTACCAGTCTGCAATAGTGATAAAGTCATATTTCTTAGCCAATTCCAACTCATAGAGACGGGTTTGGACCGACTCACTTGACTGATCACTCGCATACCGTCCATCGTATGGTGTCACTAAAATCAAGCGACGACCTTTTGGCAACTTTTTAACATACTGATCTAGCAGTTGTTTGTAGTTGCTAACTGTATTGGTTCCGAGGGCAATGACAACGTTTTTCAGGAGTACTTTATTGGAAATATCTGTTTCAAAGACCTTCATCCCGTTTTCCAACTGACGGCTCACCACCGCATCGATCTGGATACCAGGGATGGCTTTTATTAGATAATTTTGTGCCCGCAAATTGACCGAATCTCCGATCATGGTCACCCCATTTGAAACGTTGTAATCTGTCGCCGTTACATTGTCCACCTGGGTTCGTGTGACCTGCATTTTATTATCGGCTTGATTGAGCCCGCTGGCAACCAGACTCTCATCGAAGGCTCCGACCGTTGGCGCAAAAGCTGAAATCCCAACCATCAATAAGGCCAATGGGATCATGAGATAAAAGACCGGTTTGGTCAAAAAGCTGAGATCCATCTTCATGCCAAAGACGCGCGGTTCCTTGCCTGCAATCGTCGGCTCTAAGACGTAGAAGGAAAGAGCTGTCAAGGTCAAAGACAAGATGGTGGTGACAATCGCTGCCATCATGGTTCCTAAATGTTGAGAGAAGATAATGAAGAAAGGCCAGTGAAAGAGGTAAACCCCATAGCTGGTATCCGCAAAGAAGTTAAGGATAGCCGGTTCTTTTTTATCTGGCGTCTTTTCATGAAGAATACGAGCTGCAAGAATCATGGCCGCAGCAGCAATGGTTGCAGCTAAAAATCCAAAGAGATAGGTCCACAAGCTATCAAACGGCAAGAAAAGACTGAGCACGAATAAGAAGGCAAAGCTTCCACTCAAGACTGATACCGTCTTTTTCATACTCCATGATTGCACCAGCTTAGTGAAGTTCGGGTTGACATTGGAAATCCCTGTCACCGTTGCTAAGCAAGATCCCACAAAGAAGGGGAAAATGTGGGTGAAGCTAGAGAAGTAAATTGTTGAAAAGTTTGCTGTTAAAAAGGCCCGAATAAACATGGACAAGAAGGTAAAGAGAAAGAGTCCACTAGAGGCCAAAAAGAGCATGCCACGATAGGCCCCAACCGTTTTTGCCCGCTTGGCCAAAAACCATGCTAGAAGCGCCCAGAGCACATAGTAATGCACTTCTAAAACCAAACTCCAGGTATGAAGGAAGAGGTGGGGAATAAAGTTGCTTTCATAACTACCACCCGTTGCCATTTCAAAGAAATTGGTCACAAAGCCAAAGACTGCTGCAATCTGGGTCCCGATTCCAGCCACATAGTCCCGTTGCACCATAAAGGTAAAGGGCATCACCACCAAAACCATAAAGACCAAAGGCGGAACAATCCGATAGAAACGGCGTTTCAAAAAGGCTAGATAGTCAATTTCTTGTTTGCGCGCAAATTCATCGATCAAGAGGGCTGTGATCAAAAATCCTGAAAAAGTGAAGAAAATATCCACCCCGATAAAGCCTCCAGGAAAGGCTTTCTGGAAGAAATGGTAAAGCAATACTAGTAAGAGTCCTGTGACACGGACCAGTGAAAACCATTTAATGCGCATTTTGATAAATCCCCTGCTTGAATGTTCCTTTGTAAACGACATTGGCTTCTGTTGTCAACGTCCCTTTGCCTTCTGGCTGCCCATTGACAAAGTGGCCTTCATAGGTCCACCCAGCCTTGGCCTTGAACTTGCCCTGACCACTAAAAGCACCATTTACAAAGTTGCCTGTATAAGTATCCCCATTTTTGAAGGTAACCGTCCCTTTGCCGTTCATCTTCCCACGAACTAAAGTCCCGTCGTAGCGGATTGCTCCCTTATCCAAGGTTAAAACACCTTGACCTGGAATGGCCGAAACGAAGACCATCAAGGCCGATAGGATGATGACGACCAAGGCAACGATTTCTAAATTTTTTCTTGTCAGATAGACCTTATAGGTCTCATAAAATTCTTTCATATTCTGTATTCTCTCAACGATCAAATTCTTCGGTTCTTGCTAGCTGGTCCAACCAGGCCTCGCATCCTGCCAAAACCCTGCGGTAGGTATCATCAAAATCACCCGTATACCAAGGGTCTGGGACACTTTCACTTGCAAACAAATGGATCTTATGTTCGGTTCCTGCAGGAGCCATTTGCTTGAGATCTGCCACATTATTTTCATCCATCCCAAGGATCAGATCAAAGTCATAAAAATCCTTATCCTTGATCTGTAAGGAAGTCTTGGTTAGATCATAAGGAACCTGGTGTTTCTGAAAGATTTTCTGGGTTCCCTGATGGATCGGATTGCCAAGTTCCCAGTTGGAAGTTGCTCGACTTTCAACCCGATACTGATCGGTTAAGTTCTTCATGACAAACTCTGCCATAGGGCTTCGACAAATATTTCCTAAGCAGACAAAAACGATTTGTTTCATGGCAACACCCAACTCCTTGTTTGAATTTTCAACCCTGCAAGACCTTTGCGCTTTCCCAAGGGAAACTCGCACACTATGACTATTATAACAAAAATATGACAGAAAGATGACAAAGGCGCCCTATCATTTTAAAGAAAAATCAGATGTTCTATTCCAATCTGATCTTTTTCTCTATTTTGGAAAACGAACCTCTAACTGAGGCCATTTGCTCTGCCAATTTTTCTTTTTCATGCGTTCCGTATAAACCGCCAAACGCTCTGGGCTGGCTAAAAAATGTGGTGTCGGCTGAACGATGAAGTCTTCGATGTCCTTGGTCCCATAGGGGAGAAAGAGCTCCAACTGACCATCTTTCCTTAGGCGAACCGCAAGAGCCGTACACTGTTCGGGGTATTTGGAAACCGCATCACAAGCACTCGTGTAGGGAGCTGTCCCTGGGCTATGCTGGTGCATATAGACTTGATTTTTGACCTCCCAAGCGTACTGGGGAAACTTTTTCTTCAGCCCCTGCTCAATATGCTGTGTCTCCTCATAGCTGATCGCGGGGTCATAAAAGACCAGATCCAGATCTGTCCTTGTGTCAAACCCTGGTCTTCCAGAGAGCAGGTTCCAGATGAAATTGCGCACTGCGCCCGCTGCCAGCCAAGCATCTGCCAAGTTGAGATCTCGAATAATGGCCAAGACCGCCATCATCTCCGGATCCGCTTGGATTTGTTCTACTATCGTTTCTTCTGTCATCATCTTCTGCTAGTCTCCATTATAGGGATAGCCTAGGTGTTCATAGGCCTTGCGAGTTGCCACGCGCCCAGTCCGGGTCCGCATGATAAAGCCTTTTTGGATCAAGTAAGGCTCATACATATCTTCTACCGTCTCGCGTTCTTCAGCAATATTGACCGATAGAGTCCCAAGTCCGACCGGTCCACCCCCATACATCTCGATCATGGTGCGCAGAATCTTTTGGTCGATATAATCTAATCCTTCATTGTCCACATCCAGCATGGAAAGGGCTTTATCCGTAATGGTATCATCAATCAAGCCATTGCCCATAATCTGGGCAAAATCGCGTACCCGTTTGAGCAAGCGATTGGCAATCCGAGGAGTCCCACGACTACGAAGAGAAAGCTCTTCAGCAGCTTCGTGGGTGATCTCCATCTCAAAGATATCGGCCGTCCGCTCGATGATCTCTGTCAGATCATCTTGCTCGTAATATTCCATATGGCCCGTAATCCCAAAGCGAGCGCGCAAGGGATTGGAGAGCATCCCAGCTCGGGTCGTCGCCCCAATCAAGGTGAAGGGAGGTAACTCCAGGTGGACACTGCGGCTACTCTCACCAGCCCCAATCATGATATCAATGTAAAAATCTTCCATGGCACTGTAAAGTACTTCTTCAACCGACATGGGCAGACGGTGAATCTCATCGATAAAGAGAACATCACCTGGCTCCAGGTCATTGAGGATGGCTACCAAGTCACCAGCTTTTTCAATGACAGGACCTGAAGTCTGCTTGAGGTTAACGCCTAGCTCATTGGCAATGACAAAGGCCATGGTGGTCTTCCCCAATCCTGGAGGGCCAAAAAGGAGGACATGGTCCAGCGCCTCATCCCGAAGCTTGGCTGCTTCAATAAAGATTTTTAGCTGGTCCTTGACCTTGTCTTGTCCGATATATTCCTGTAAATATTGCGGGCGTAAGGTCCGTTCAACAGCTTCCTCATCACCCATGATTCCATTATCTAAAATTCTACTCATACACACTATTATAGCAAAAAATGATACCTTCGGTACCATAAATAGAATGTGTTTTTTAAGATCCTAGTTCTCACTTGCATTCGAACTGCGTCAACGTACCTAAGCTCACTAACGTTTGCTAAGAAAGAAAGATCGTAGTTTTCGCTCTGCTCAAACTGCATCAATGTGTCTAAGTTCGTCTGCGTCCCGATTGGACTTGACTCACTAAGAATAGTAAGGAACGTAGTTTTCGCTCCGCTCAAACTGCTTCAATATCTCTAAATTCGGTTGAACTCTCTGAGTTCACCTCATTAATTTTTTAAAGATCGTAGTTCTCACTATCGTTCGAACTACGTCAACGTACCTAAACTCGCTGATGCTCGTAAAGGTACGTAGAAAAAAGCCACCGGTTTTGGTGGCTCTTATAGGGAGATTATTATGAAAAAGTTTTAGGAGTTTTATCATTCAAAGTTAGGAGGTCTTTGATGATGGTATTAGTATACGATAGGAAGCTTAAAATTTCCTTATCTTCATTTTAAAAATACATTCTTTTTTAGAAGAAGGCAAAGTGTGGCGATTATCCACTTCTCCGTCCTAAAAACTTCTTCTGTTCGTTTCAACTTTTTTGTGTCTTCACAAGGGCATGGTAGCGGGTCTTGCTGGTAAAGGCTTGACCTGCTCTCAGGATAACCTTCTCTGCTTCTTCACTATGAATAGCATCTGGCACTGTTTGGAATTCAAGAGCCAATCCATTGTGCTGCACCATCGGTTTCCCATCAAGATGCACGCTCTCGTCTACAAAATTGGCTGAATAAACGACCAAGGTCGGTGCTTCTGACTGGAATGTCAAAAAGCGACCACTTGGCTGATGATAGAGGAAGCCTGCCTGTTCCTGATTTGGCGCTAGAGCAAAAGGATGGTCCAGACCTTCTACCAAGCGAATCTGCGGATCCAAATTCCGAAAGAGATCCGCTAGTCGCATCGCTTGAGAGAGATGGTGGACAAGAGGACTGTCTCTTTCAATACTTTGCAAAGGAACTCCGTCTGGCTGAATCGGGTAAAGTCCCTGATGATTGATCTGAAAGACATGGTCATCGATTGGCTGTGTAAAGTTTCCAGACAAGTTGAAATAGCTGTGGTTGGTTGGATTAACCAAGGTATCTTGATCTGTTTCCACTCGGTAAGCAATCTCAAGCACCCCTTCTTCACTCAAGCTATAGGTCACCCAAACCTTGAGATTCCCTGGGAAGCCACCCGTCCCATCTGCACGCTCCGTATAAAGAGTCAGACCGTGATCCGTGACGGACTCTACCTGAAATAGAGCACTGTCCCAGCCAGTCGATCCGCTATGGTTGCAGTTGGCACCGTTATTGGCTTCCAAGTGATAGGTTTGGCCATTGAGCTCAAAGCTTGCCCCTGCAATCCGGCCCGCGACAGGGCCGATGCTAGCCCCATACTTAGGACTATTTCCCACATAATCCTCAAAACGATCAAAGCCTAAGACAACATTTGTAAAGTGACCTTCCTGATCTGGGGTCACATACTCTAAAATCGTTGCTCCATAGGTCATGACAGACAATTGGTAGCCTTGCTCATTTTCAAAGCGATAAGCCAGCACCTCCTGATTCTGCCATTTTCCAAATACAGCTACTTGATACGATTTCATAGAACTCCTCCTCTCGCTCTTCGTTTTCATTTCCTTTTACACCACCGTTTATTGGAAAGGATGGATGATCACTCCTTGTACAACCCGGTTGACCGTTCCCGTTGGCGACGGCGTATCTGGGCGATTGTTCACCTTGAGCGAGGTCAAAAGAGAAATCAATTGGCCATAGAGGATATAAGGGAAGGCGCGATAAATATCGAGTGAGTTCTCCGAAGCTTCTACTAAGACCTCCCGTACATGATCGATTTCAGACGATTGATCTGTCAAAAGAACGACTTGACGCGCAATCCGATCCCCTGCCACTTCTCGTACCAAGTCTAAATCATACTGACGCGTATAAGGATCGATGGATCCAAAGACCAATACAAGGGTATCTTCATTGATCAACGATTTCGGACCGTGACGGAAACCAACAGGACTCTCGTACATGGTCGCAATCTTTCCTGCTGTTAATTCTAAAATCTTGAGTTGCGCTTCGTGCGCTAGTCCAAAGAAAGGTCCTGCTCCCAGATAAATCACGCGCTCGAAGTCCAGATCAACCACTTCCTTGACTGCGTGATCACTGTCTAACACCTGTTCCGACAGACGAATCAGCTCCTCAACCCGTTTTTTCTTAGTTTCTTCCTCACTCGGATCAAAGACCAAGAGAGCTGTCAAGAGCATAGACGTAAAACTAGAAGTCATGGCAAAGCCTGCATCATTGGTTTCCTTGGGTTGTAAAAGTAAGAGATTGCGCTCATCCCCGTGCGCCTGGAGGGCTAATTTCCCTTCCACTGCACAGGTAATGGTGATTTGGTAAAGATCCTCCACTAAGTCTTTTGCTAAGTCTACTGTTGCAACACTTTCTGGAGAATTGCCACTCCGGGCAAAAGAAACCAGAACCGTTGGAACCTCTTTTTTCAAATAGGTTTGAGGATGGGCTACAATATCTGTTGTCGCAATGGATTGGAAATTCCAGTGGCGTTCATCGTGCACTTCCTGCAAGTAAGGAACCAAAGTATCCCCCACATAAGCAGAAGTTCCCGCTCCAGTCAGGATAACCTTAATGTAATCATGTTGCTTGCCGATTTTTGTTAAAAAAGCTTGGATTTCTGTTTTTCTTTCTTGGTATAAGCGGGCGGTTTCTCTCCAAACCCTTGGTTGTTGGTAGATCTCACGTGTTGTGATCTCTGCTCCTAGCTCCTGCAAGTCTTCTTTTGTATAGTCTAACATAGCGAGTTGTATTCCTTTCTACATTCTTTTTCAGTACATGGGAAAGGAGCCTGAGAAACTTCTCCCAGACTCCCCTACCAACCTACTCGTCTTCATCATCATCAAGGTTTGACAAGAGGTCATTGACCTTGACAATGCTTTCTTTCGCACGTTCCGGATAGTTACCCTCACTACCAATCAGACTGCTATTGATGAATTCAATCACCATCGGAAGATTCATCCCAGCATACAAGTCAATGGCGCGGCCTTCAAGGATCAAACGACTCACCGTGTTGCAAGGCGTCCCTCCCAGGAGGTCTGCAAAAACCACGTAATCGTCTACTCCCTCAACAGCTGCTTCAAATTTGGCTGTAAAATCTTCCGGACCTTCTTCTGGTAAGAGCGCAACCGTATGGATGTTTTCTTGTGGCCCCATAATCATCTCTGTGCTCGCTTTAAGCTCTTCACAGAAGCGACCATGGCTGACCAATACTAACTGTTTTGCCATACCTTACTCCATTATGCCATTCCAAAGAAGAAGTGGCCAAATGCTGAGAATGCGATTGCTGCAAGGATGATGAGCAAGATAGCTTTTGTAGAGTTCATACCCTTACGTCCAAGCAACCAGTAGATCACACCTGTGATGATAGCTGGTACCAAGCGTGGGAAGATCAAATTAAGCATGTCTTGGACATCGATGGCTTTTTTCCCGATGTGTGGAGCCCAAGAAACTTCAACACCAATCATGCTAGCAATCAAGGCACCGACCATGAAGATACCCAGAACGGCAGCTGCATCAATCAAAGCTGTCAAGGTACTTTGCATGTTGTTGATGAGGTTAACCCCTTCTTTATAGGCAAATTCCAATTGTTTCCAACGGAAAATGTCATAAGCAACTGCCACAGCGATCCATAAGAAGATACCGGCTGGGTTTCCTGCAACAGCCAAAGTTGCTGCGATTGAACCCATAATAGCTGGAACCAAGGAACCAAAGATTGAGTCCCCAAGAGGAGCGAATGGTCCCATGAGACCTGTCTTGATCCCGTTAACAGCGTCTTTTGATTTCACACCATCTTTTTCTTCCATTGCAAGGTCAAAACCGGCAATAATGGTGTGGAAGAATGGAGAAGTATTGAAGAATTGAGTATGAACTTTCATCATTTCCTTCAATTCAGGAGTGCCATCTCCATACATTTTCCGCAATTGTGGTAACAGCATGTATAGGTAACCAGAAGCCTGCATCCGTTCGTAGTTCCAACCCAATTGGAAGGTGAAGAGGCTCCGTTTGTTGATTTGTTTGAAATCCTCTTTAGTGAGTTTGTAGTTCTTAGAATTCGTCATCTTCAATTTCCCCGCTTTCTACATTGCTTGCTGGAGCAGCTACAACCGTACGTTGGCTGTTTTTAAAGTGTTGCACTGCAAGGAAGATACCGATGATGGCAACCCCAATCATAGATACACTCTTGAAGTTGTTAACAAAAGTGATAGCTTGTTCTTTTGGAAGTTTTGCAAAAACATCTGTTCCAAGCATTGCTGAAACGGCATTACCAACACTTTGAACATTGCTATAAAGCACTGTCAACATTGCTGTTAGGCCAAAGCCAAGTGCTAAGTAGTGAAGGTTACGACGAACAGGAAGGTAACGAAGCAAGATCGCAAATCCAAGACCTGGAAGCATTTGACCTGCAAGTTTCAGACCGTTTGCCAACCATTGTACATTAGCAAGACCTGTGACAACAGTTTCTACGAAAGATCCACCATAGGCAAGCGCGAAGAAAACTGGGAGAGCTCGAGAAAGAGCCCAAGGAATCGCTCCAAGAAGGTAGTTGCGTTCGATACCTTTGTAGTCAAAGCGGTTGATTGCAGCGTCTACACGGTGAGCGAAGTAAGTTGTAGTCATACGACCAAGAATATCAAAGTAGGTCAACAAAGTTGCTACCGGCACAGCGATTGTAGCAATAGCAATCTCTGGATCAATCCCTTTTGCTACGGAGAAGGCAGTCGCAAGAACGGCACCAGAGGTCGCGTCAATACGAGAAGCACCACCGAAAGTACCTACACCAAGCACGGTCAATTGAAGCGAAGCCCCGATAAAGAGACCTGTCTTTAAATCTCCCATGATCAAGCCGGTAATGAAACCAGCAAAGACTGGCGAACCTGCTGATGAAACGATTGTCAACTCATCACAGATTTGATAAGCTGAGTACAAAGTAAGTAGTAAAATTTGCCACCATTGTATCATGACAATTTCCTCCTAAAATTTTTCTTTTATTTTAATAACTTCATAAAATCTTCTGCTGTGTCATTTGGCACCATTTGAGAAGTAATGCGAACCCCTTTTTCGTGGATCTTGTGGAAAGCTTCCACATCGTCATCCACAACATTGATGGAGCGTGTAATGGCGCGTGTCTCATCAGATTGAGACATATTGCCGACATTGAGTGTTTCAATCTGTACACCCGCTTCAATCAAGCGAAGGTAACGATCTGGTTTGCGAGCTACGATGAAGAGTCGTTGGCTATCATATTTCCCAGCCAAGATGTTTTCCGCAGCCTTTGCGACTGGCAAGATACTGAGCTTGACACCAGGTGGTGTCGCTAGTTTCAAGCCACTTTTTTCGATATCATTTTGAGCGACTTCGTCATCGATCACCATGATACGCGAAACATTGAGCTTGGTAGTCCACAGATTGGCTACCTGTCCATGGATCAAGCGTCCATCGATACGGCATCCTACAATTGTCATAAGTTTTCCCCCTTTATTGTCAAAAATGTAGGTTGTTGAACAAGTTGAAGTGTCTCTTGATAGCGTCCTTCTGTCTCAAAGACAATAATGGTGTTATCGCCTTCTTTGAGGAAACCATGAGGCACATAGAGTGAGATGGTCGGTCCGACCTCCCAGAAACGCCCAAGATTGTGGCCATTGACAAAGACAGCACCTTTTCCATATCCCATCATATCAATATAGGTATCATAGACACAATCCAACCGAAAATCAAAACGGTAAAAGGCTGGTGCGTTTTCCTGCCATTCCTTTGAAAAATCCAACCGACTCAGGTCTTGTAGTTCGAGTGGGTACTGTTTCCACTGAAGGTGGAAATGCAAATCCACACAAACTCCCGTACGAATCCCCTTGCGCTGGCTATCAGCTAGGAGTTTATGACCATAGTTGACACGTCCCATATTCTCAAGAAGAATCTTGAGATTGATGGAATCTTTCTCGTCCCCTGCGATCAACAAATCCTTACCGATCTCTGTCTGGTATTGCGTTGCCAGATAACGATCATTCACGTACACCTGCGCCCGATCTCGACCATCGATGATCCGGAGTCGTTCCTCCGGTGCATCCATTTCAACATCTGTCTCATACAAGAGATAGCCAGTATGTTGGCCCAGCTCTTCCATCCGTTTTGGGTAGAGGCTTGTCTCAACCTGGGCTAAGTTGTGCACATTGGCAAAGAGGCTGGTCTTAGCTGTTAGTGATAAGGTTCGTGCTGGCAAGCACTCCTTGATGAGCGGTTCTTCTTGAGGATATTGCGGATAATAGGTCGCCATCATCTGTTGAACAGCGTAGTACTTCTCCGTTGGATTCCCCTGCTCATTAAGCAAAGCTCCATAATCATAAGACGTTACCTGTGGCAAATCAAGTGTCCCTCGAGCAGAGCAACCATTCATGAAACCAAAATTGGTGCCACCGTGAAACATGTAGAGATTGATCGAGCCAAGCTCTAGAACCTCATGCACGGCTTCTGCCAACTCCTCGGGATCTCGATGGATCACCGGTTCCTTCCAACGAGTAAACCAGCCATCCCAGAATTCCATGCACATCAAGGGCCATTTCTTCCCATGCTCATCAAAGAATTCCTGCATCTGAGCAAAATTATAGCTGGCCTTGGAGCCAAAATTCCCTGTCACAAAGACATCGTCCTCAATCAAGGTTCCTGCTCTGAGCGTTGCCCGCCATGGGCCATCTGAGGTAAAGAGTGGACAGGTCACACCTTTTTCTTTCATCAGATCGCGAACGGCCCGAAGATAGGTCTTGTCTTCTCCGTAAGAGCCATATTCATTTTCCACCTGCATCATGAGGATCGGGCCACCCTGATCCACCTGGTAGCGAGTCAATATCCCTAGCAAGCGATCATAGTACTGACTGACAGTTTTGATAAAAGCTGGATCGGATGAGCGAATCCGCATGTTCTCTTCCAAGAGCCAGGCTGGCAATCCACCAAATTCCCACTCTGCACAGATAAAAGGCGATGGCCTTACGATCATGTAGAGCCCTAAGGATTGAGCGGTTTGGATGAAACGCTCTATATCCAACCGACCACTAAAATCAAACTGCCCCTTGTGCGGTTCATGGGCATTCCACGGGACATAGGTCTCAACCGTGTTAAAGCCCAAAGCCTTTAGATTGAATAAAGAATGGTACCAATCATCTGGGTCAATTCGGAAATAATGGATCGCTCCTGATAAAATCTTGAAGGGTTGCCCGTTTAAATAGAAAGCATCTCGGATCTCAAATATTCCCATAAACTGCCCCCTTTCTAGCATGTAACCCTTTTCATTTATTAATATAATAAATTTTTTTAAAAATGTCAACACTTTTAAAAAAAATATGTTAAAATAAGGTTAATAAGAGAAATGTAAAGAGAGGTAGCTACTATGGCAATTCCGAAGTATCAGTACATTAAAGATGATCTGAAGCAGCAAATCATTTCAGGAAAATTTGAAAACGGAGATAAATTTTATACCGAGGCTGAACTCATTAAAATTTATGATGTCAGCTCGATCACCGTTGTCCGTGCTTTGAATGACCTCGCTGCTGATGGCTACATTGTCCGCCAGCAAGGAAAAGGGACTTTCGTTTCTCGCGCTCGAAAACACAAACTCGTTGAATTTTCAGACGTTGAAACCTTTCCTATCCAAAAAGCAACTGTCAAAGTTCTCTCGATCAAACGTGGAAATACCCTGGGCATCCTAGAAAAACTTGGACTCAACCCAACGCAGTTCTACTACAAGATTGAACGGGTTCGTAAGACCGGAAACGACACCTATATCTTCCACCAAACCTATATTCCTGAACAATACATCAATCCAAATTATCCAAATTTGGAATACTACAGTTCTATCTATGATCGCTTCAAAGAAGATTACCATATCCATATGAATGACGAACACTTTGAAGAAGTGAATGAGATCGTCTTTCCTACACCTAGCAAGGTCGCTAAAGTATTGGAAATCGACGAAAACTTCCCAACGGTCAAACAGGTGAAAATTACAAAATTAGAAGCCACTGGCCAAATCATCGAGTACACCGAGACGTATAAGCGCGGGGACTACTACAAGATCAAATTTATCTCCTGCGACCGCGATCACTAAGAACGAAAAAGACTGAGACATCTCGGTCTTTTTATATAAACATTATAGCACTTTTAAATTAGTTTTAAAAGATAAAAATGTAACTATTTATAATTAGTGACAATTCCCTCGGAGGAAATGTGTTCGAGATAGAGCAAAGAGAATGGGACAGAAATCGGCCATTCGTTAGAATTCGATTTCGTCGTCCCACCTCCGCACAGTAGAGCCCACTCAACCACTGCGTCTTGCTCGACAATCCAAAAATAATTGAGAGGCTAGGACTTTTGTCCCAGCCTCTTCTTTTCATCTATTTTTCAAATTCCCGCTTTTCGTTGCAATTAGTCACCCAAACCGATGCGTTCGAAGATTTCATCCACCCGTTTGGTATAGTAGGCTGGATTGAAGATTTCGTCGATTTCTTCTTGAGTGAGACGTGAAGTTACTTCTGGATCTGCTTCAAGAAGTGGCTTGAAGTCTACTTGGTTATCCCATGATTGAGCTGTCTTCGGTTGAACGAGGTCGTAAGCTTGCTCACGCGTCATGCCTTTTTCAATCAAGGTCAACATAGCACGTTGGCTGAAGATCAAACCAAATGTAGAGTTCATGTTGCGTTTCATGTTTTCTGGGAAGACGGTCAAGTTCTTAACGATGTTTCCAAAACGGTTGAGCATATAGTCAATCAAGATGGTTGTATCTGGTGTGATGATACGTTCAGCTGATGAGTGAGAGATATCACGTTCATGCCAGAGGGACACATTTTCATAAGCCGTTACCATGTGACCACGGATGACACGCGCCAGACCAGTCATGTTTTCAGAACCGATAGGATTGCGTTTGTGAGGCATTGCTGAAGACCCTTTTTGACCTTTAGCAAAGAACTCTTCCACTTCGCGTTGTTCAGATTTTTGAAGACCACGGATTTCAGTCGCCATCCGCTCGATAGAAGTTGCGATGCTAGCAAGAACTGCAAAGTACTCAGCGTGAAGGTCACGAGGAAGCACCTGTGTAGAGATTTCTTGAGCACGGATACCCAATTTGTCGCAGACGTATTTTTCAACGAATGGTGGGATATTGGCAAAGTTACCAACCGCACCAGAAATCTTACCAGCTTCCACACCGGCAGCCGCATGCTCGAAACGTTCGATGTTCCGTTTCATTTCGCTGTACCAAGTTGCTAATTTAAGACCAAAAGTTGTCGGCTCAGCGTGCACCCCGTGGGTACGACCCATCATGATAGTGAACTTGTGCTCTTTCGCCTTGTCAGCCACGATTTTTGTGAAGTTTTCAAGGTCCTTACGGATAATTTCATTGGCTTGCTTGTAGAGGTAACCATAGGCCGTATCGACCACGTCCGTAGAAGTCAAACCATAGTGAACCCACTTACGCTCTTCACCAAGAGTTTCAGAAACCGCACGTGTGAAGGCAACCACATCGTGACGCGTTTGCTGCTCGATTTCAAGAATACGGTCGATGTCAAAGTCCGCTTTTTCACGAATCAAAGCCACATCTTCCTTAGGGATTTCCCCCAACTCAGCCCATGCTTCGTCAGCCAAGATTTCCACCTCAAGCCAAGCACGGTATTTATTTTCTTCACTCCAAATGTTCGCCATTTCTGGGCGAGAGTAACGTTCGATCATTGTTGTTTTCTCCTTCTGTTTTGTCTGTTTGAATGTTATCAAAAATTTTCTGAGCGGATTCTTTCTTCAATGTATTTTCTAACCATTTAGTTTGATGAGCTTTTATATACTTTTGCCAAATAATTAGTAAAACAAGACAGACAGAAAGAATCCCTAAAGTAACAAATAATCTTTTATCTGCACTATAATTAGCAAAAAAATAAACGCTAATCCCCCAAGATATCTCAATTAATGTTAAAAATAATTGTAAAATTTTAATCCTGTTGATTACTTCCGGTTTGACATCTTCATCACTAATAATGATGCTACTATCTAATAGACTAATTATGTTTTTAGGTTTAGAAAACCAAATAATCAGTATACCTATCCCTGCAACAACTGTATATGAATCTTTATCTACTTTCGAAAAAATAAGAAAGAATATTATTGGTAATATCAGATAAATTACTTTTATTAAAACGCGGAAAATTTTTTTATAGATTGGTATGTCAACATTTTGATATTTTAGTGGAACAAATAAATTTAGAAAATATGAGAACCCTAAAACTTGAATAAATGGAATAGCTACTCTTGAATAACCTTCAAAATTATTCATCATAATTTTGTAACTACTACTATACTTAACAATTAAAGAATACATCTCATTTTCACTCATACTATTAGGGCTTATCATGGAAAGCATAGCGGTGATATTTAAAAATATTGTTCCTATCCAAAAAATTAATGCTGTAAAAAATGACAATACAATATAAAGTAATATTAAACTGAGTAAAAACCTCTTTTGTTTAATATATGCGATAATTCTTTTACTAAAGTAAAATAGAAAAATGCCGTTTAAAAAGCAAATTATAATCGGGGTTAAGAATTGTAAAAATGGTATTTTATTTAAAATTACTCCCAGTACAATAAATATAAATCCATTTACAAGAAACGGGAGCATATATAACATCAAATAGCAAAAACCGATGACATGTTCTGCGTCAATTGTTCTACTTTTGAAAAATTGTTTTATTTTTTTAGGTAATAATTTAAATTTTGGTACTAATTGTCCTACAATTTTCAAACTATCCTCCTACCTAAAACTCAATTACACTATCTGGCACATCACTAAACAAAGTCACATGTCCCATTTTGCGGTTGTGCTTTGCTTCTAGTTTACCATATAAGTGGAGGTGAGCGCTTGGATTTTCTGTCACAAATTTTTCAGCTGCCTCGACGTGTTGGCCGAGAACATTGAGCATGACAGCCGGAGCATGGAGATGGATTGCTGGAAGCGGTGCACCGAGAACACCCAAGATATGCGTGTCAAACTGGGAGAAGTCGCAAGCTTCGATTGAGTAGTGTCCTGAATTATGTGGACGTGGCGCAATTTCGTTGATAATGATATCATCAGACGTTGCAAACATCTCCACACACAGCGTTCCAGACAAGTTAAGTTGTTCAGCGATTCGCACTGCCATGGTTTTGGCTTTTTCAGCTAGACTCGCTGAAATACGTGCTGGCACAATGGTCTTAGAGAGGATATTGTTACGGTGGATATTTTCCTGAACAGGGAAGACTGTCACGTCCTTGCCATTCCCAGACACGATGACAGAAATCTCCAAGTCGAAATTGACAAATTCTTCCAAAACACACTCGGCTGAATCGGCTAGAGCATAAGCTTCTTCCAAGTCTGCTTCTGAACGAATAACCTTTTGACCATGGCCATCGTAACCACCGGTCGCAGTCTTGAGGACATAGTTTTTCGACAGGTCGATGTCCGCCAAATCTTGGCTTGAAGTTACAACCTTATAAGGTGCAACGGTGACTTGAGCCTTATTTGAGAGAAAGTCCTTTTCAAAAATCCGATTTTGAGAGATGCGAAGCAGATCAGTCCCTTGTGGAAGCTGTCCTTCTTTGATAACAGCGTCAAGGCCGTCAGCATCCACATTTTCAAATTCATAAGTGAGAACATCACAGCGGTCCGCCAATTGACGAAGAGCCTCTACGTCGTCGTAAGGGGCTGCGATAATTTCCGCCACACGAGAGGCTGGGCAATCAGCTGCTGGGTCCAAAGCGATAACCTTGTGTCCCATGTAGATAGCTGAGATCGCCATCATCTGACCGAGTTGACCACCACCTATGATACCAATTGTTTTAGTTGAGCTCATTTGTAGACTCCTCTGCGATTTTTCCTTGTTCTTCAGCAAAGTTAGCAAGCGCATCTGCAATGGCCTTGTCTTCTACTGAGAGGAGACGGAGGGCAAAGAGTGCAGCATTGGTAGCTCCTGATTCACCGATAGCCATGGTTGCGACTGGTACCCCACCTGGCATCTGAACGATAGAATAGAGTGAATCCACACCGCTAAGAGCACGTGATTTGACGGGCACACCGATGACTGGAAGGGTTGTTTTAGCAGCAACCATCCCTGGCAAGTGAGCTGCACCACCAGCACCTGCGATGATAACCTTGATGCCACGGCTACGTGCTTCTTCGGCATGTTTGAACATGAGATCCGGTGTACGGTGTGCGGAAACAACTTTCTTTTCGTAAGCAACGCCGAAGTTATCAAGGACTTCAGCAGCTTTTTGCATGGTTGCCCAGTCGGATTTTGAGCCCATGATGATGGAAATAATTGGTTTAGTCATAATTTTTCCTTTTCTTTTTTGATAATGGTCTTAGGTGGTGGGGACGGAAGCAAACCTTCGGTTTCATTCCTAAACTTTGAGCCTAAGGTCTCAAAGTTTCCCTCGACCAGAACAGAATCTATTCTGGTCTTCTCACCACGGCGACCATTATCTTAGTTTGGCTCGCTTTCGCTCGCCATTTACGACCTACGGTCGCTGATTATTTGTTAGCCTTGCTACCGATATCCGTACGATAGAAGAGGCCTTCTGTGTTTTGTTTGTTGAGTTCGTTGTAGATGATGTTTTGGCCGTCTTTGACGGTGTCTGCTGTGGTGACCAGCATGTAAACACGGCCTCCGTTTGAGAGGAGGTCTTGGCCATTTTCAGCGAATTTCGCTCCAGCATAGTAAGTGACGATATCACCCTCTGTCTTGGCTGGAAGTTTGACACCCTTCTCATAAGCCAGTGGATAGCCGTTTGAGGCTACAACCACACCCAGTGTCACACCCTTGTCCGTCCAAGTGATAGCTGGCTCTTTACCATCCAAAATATCAGTGATATTTTGCGCAAAGTCAGATGTCAAACGAGGCAAGATGATTTGCGTCTCAGGATCGCCAAAGCGAGAGTTGAACTCGATGACTTTAGGACCATCAACTGTCAAGATAAGACCCGCGTAAAGGACACCCGTGTAAGGACGACCTTCCTTAATCATACCTTCAAGGACTGGCTTGACAATCGTGTCAACTGCTGTTTCAACCACGCTCTGTGGTAAGTGAGGAACTGGCGCATAAGCACCCATTCCACCAGTGTTGGGACCCTTGTCACCATCATAGGCACGTTTGTGGTCCTGAGCCGTTGGCATGATGTAGAACTTGTCCCCATTGACAAAGGCAAAGAGAGAGAACTCTTCCCCATCAAGGAATTCCTCGATGACCACACGCGCACCTGAGTCACCGAATTTATTGTCCAGAAGCATCTCGTGAGCCGCTTCGACGGCTTGCTCAACGGTCTCCGCAACGACGACCCCTTTCCCAAGGGCCAAGCCATCTGCCTTGACAACGATTGGAGCGCCTTTTTCTTCGATGTAGGACTTGGCTTTCTCGAAATCTGAAAAGGTCCCATAGGCTGCTGTCGGAACGTCGTACTTGACCATGATTTCCTTAGCAAAATCCTTAGACCACTCCAGTTCAGCCGCAGCCTTGGTCGGACCAAAAGCCTTGAGGCCAGCTGCATTGAAATCATCCACGATCCCAGCTGCGAGGGCATCATCTGGGCCGATAAAGGTCCAAGCAATATCGTTGACTTTTGCGAAGTCAATCAGCTTAGAATGTTCGGAAATTCCGATATTGATCAAATCAAGACCGTCCAATGTCATCCCGTCATTACCAGGAGCCACGAAAACTTGCTCAACGTCCTTAGACTCCAATAATTTCTTGGCAATCGCATGCTCACGACCACCAGATCCAACAACCAAAAGTTTCATTTCGAACCTCTTTTGCGAATTATTTTATTAAATTATATCATAATCGTTCGCTTTATTCTATTAATTTCAGTGAATCTCCCTGAAATGCAGTAGAATCCAAACTTTTTTCCTTTTCAAACCCATTTCTGCATTCTTTTCCGAATAGTATAAGTGAGACCTACTAACGAATGAAAAGGAGTATTATGCAAACCATTAAAAAATTCGTATTACTGACTTGCGCCACCTGGGGGATGCAAGGAACCTTGGCTCATGCCGATCAAGCGACCAATGCTATCTATGCAGAAAAAGGGAAACTCATGATCCATCTTGGAAATGTTCCAGCGAAGTACCAAAAGATTCAAGTCCCCATCTGGTCTGATCAAAATGGACAAGATGACCTGATTTGGTATCCTGTGGAACGCAGTGACAAGGGATTCAATCTAGAAGTACCTTTAATCAACCATTCTGATCAAGCTGGGCTTTACCATGTCCATGTCTATGGCGTCGAGGGCAATGGACAAGTAGCTGGCCTTTACCCTCTCACGACCAGCGTCCAAGAAAAAGACCTCGCTTCTTCCCAACCCAAGATCACGATCAAACCGGTCTCCTCACAAGAATTCGAGGTAGACCTGAAGTTATTCGAGGATGTGGAGGAGATTGTCTTTCCCATCTGGTCTGAAGAAAACGGGCAGGACGATCTGGTCTGGTACCCCGCAAAGAAGATCGCACCAGGACATTTCCGACTGCGCTTTCATGCCCAAAAACACAAGGGAAGTGGCCTATTTCACCTTCACGTCTACCAGAAAAAGAAGGGGCAACTACAAGGCATGTTCCCAACTACCTTCCAAGTGGAAAAGGCAAGGCCAAAGCTCACTCCACTCGCGACGAATCCAGAAAACACCTACCCCATCGGTGAGTGCACCTGGGGTGCTAAAGAATTAGCCCCTTGGGCCCACAATTGGTGGGGAAATGGTGGCATGTGGGCAGCCAGTGCACGCGCCGCGGGATTCCGTACAGGAGATATCCCAGAGGTCGGCGCCATCGCCTGTTGGGACAATGGAGGATATGGCCACGTCGCTCTTGTAACAGACGTCGAACACGACAAAAAAATTCAGATTCAAGAAGCCAATTACAACGGCCATCGCTATATCGACAACTTCCGTGGTTGGTTCGACCCGACCAATCCCGTCTGGGGAACGGTCACCTATATCTATCCCGATTAAGGTCTTCATGACCAGCAAAACAGGCACCCATCTATTGATGCGTGCCGTTTTTGATTAATGACGGAAGTGACGAACTCCTGTGAAGACCATGGTTAAATCATGTTTGTCAACCGCTTCGATAGACTCTTGGTAACGGATATTATTGAATGTTATTTCATGTACTTTTCTAAGCTTATTTGAATTTTTGGCATCATTTGGTGCATGACTTTAAGATTCGTATAGGCTAATGCCATCGCTACGAAAAGATATGAAATGACTGACAGCAGAGAAACCTCAGAAGGCCAATAATGGGAAATAATCATTAAAACCATTGGTAGTTCTAGGGTTACTGTGACAACACCGGGAACATAGCCCCTAAATTGCAGGCACATGATATAATGGATGATGAAATGAGCTGTATAAGCTATTACAAAAGATAAATAGAGTAAACTGTTGTGAGTTATTTGACAGAATCCAGAAATAAACACCAGGATGATAAATTCCTCTAAAACACCTACTGCAAAGGCAGAACCCTGTGTGACAGAACCAAAAAATGGTTTCTTAAAAGTCAGTAACTTTTGATAATGCCGTTTTTTCCACAAGGGCATAAAGATCATCTCTTCAAAATCATGTAAAATAAATAAAATAGGCAGCATCCAAACATTAAAAAGAATGCTCATCTCTTTACCTCCTTACTAACAACTAACAATTGTACAATGTTAAGAATAAATGATAATCATATATCACGCGCAATACATTTAGTATAAAGACAAACTGTTACAAAAACAAGAGGTTGAGTGAAATTGGCACAGTTTGACAAAAAATGTGACAGGAAAGGAAAAATACCATGGAATATCAAACACGACAATGGCTGGAGGAAGCCTTGTTCGATTTGTTAGCAACTAAGAAGTCTCTCCAAAATATCAGCATTGCTGAACTCAGCGAGCATGCTCAAATTGCTAGACGGACGTTTTATCGTTATTACCATTCAAAAGAGGAAGTTCTTACGAATTATTTAGACCGCTTAATCCAAAACTATATTATCGAACTTCAAACAGAAAAGCTGACTAATTTTGAAGATTTAGTGAACCTTTTCTTTCATTATTGGAGCCAGTACACTGAGCCATTAAAAATTTTACAAGACGCAAACTTGCTCGTGCTTATCTTGCAAAGGTCTTATGATAAGCTTTCTGCTGCTTATACCACTGTCATGGCACCTTGGCACATCACAAATAGTGATCAAAGACAAATCACCTATGATAGTAGATTCATAGGTGGCGGTCTCTACAATATTTTTGATGAATGGCTAAAAGGAGATTGTCAGAAAATGCCTGTTAACGAGCTAGTCACTACAGCCTTAAACACCATAAAACGTATGAAGGATAGTTAAGTGAGAAGCTGTTTTTTCAAGATTAGTTACGAACAATTCTCACAAATCGTTTTAATGATTTCTAAAACTAAAACGCTTATTATTTTAGACATACAAAAAGAGAAGACCGCTTGTATCTTCTCTTTTTGTTAGCAATAAATCATTCATCATAGTTGAGAATGAGCTAATTTTTAAATACCCATTAATGTCTAAAATGTCTGACTCCTGTAAAGATCATGGTCAAACCATATTTATCAGCCACTTCAATTGACTCTTGGTCACGTACTGATCCACCTGGTTGGATGATTGCTTTAATACCTGCTTTAGCAATTTCTTCCACGTTATCTGCAAATGGGAAGAAGGCATCTGAAGCAAGAACAGCACCGTCAAGACGATCTTTAGCTTGGTCAATAGCAATACGGACTGAAGCCACACGATTGGTTTGCCCAGGGCCAACACCAAGTGTCATGTGGTCGTTCGTCACGATGATACCGTTTGATTTAACGTACTTGATAGCCTTCCAAGCAAATTCAAGAGCTGTCGCTTCTGTCTCAGTTGGTTGACGTTTGGTCACCACTTGCCAGTCAGCTGGACTTTCTTTGACCACGTCTTGGTTTTGAACGAGGAGACCACCAACAACACCAGTGTATTCTGATTCTGCTTCACTAGCATCTTGAGCATCAAATGGCAATTCAAGGATACGCAAGTTTTTCTTCTTAGTAGTCAAGATTTCAAGCGCTTCGTCTGTATAGCTTGGTGCAATGATGATTTCAAGGAAGACACCGTGCATTTTTTGAGCTGTCGCAGCGTCGACTTCACGGTTGAGAACGACGATACCACCGAAGATGGATACTGGATCAGACTCATAAGCGTAGTCCCAAGCTGTTTCGATATCGTCGGCTTGACCGATACCACATGGGTTCATGTGTTTCAAAGCCACAACGGTTGGACGGTCTTTAAAATCACGGATGATGCGGATCGCAGCGTCAGCGTCACGGATATTGTTAAATGACAATTCCTTACCGTTTAGCTGTTTAGCAGATGCAATGGAGTATTCCGTAGGAAGAGCTTTTTGATAGAAGTCTGCATCTTGTTGAGGGTTTTCACCATAACGCATCGATTGCTTGAGGTCATAAGTCAAAGTGAGTTTTTCAGGTTTGCTTTCACCCACTTGAGCTGTGAAATACGCCGCAATCAAGGCATCATAAGCCGCTGTGTGGCGGAATACTTTTGCTGCCAAACGTTGACGAGTTTCATAAGTGGTTTCACCATTTGCTGCCAATTCGTCAAGAACAACAGTATAGTCAGCAGGATCTACTACAACTGTTACGCTAGCGTGGTTTTTTGCTGCTGAACGAAGCATAGATGGCCCACCAATATCGATGTTTTCAACCGCATCCGCATAAGTCACGTCTGGTTTAAGAATCGTTTCCTTGAATGGGTAAAGATTTACTACAACAAGGTCGATCAATTCAATCTTATTATCCTTAGCCGCTTGAAGGTGGCTATCAAGGTCACGACGAGCGAGAAGCCCCCCGTGAATGTTTGGGTGGAGGGTCTTCACACGACCATCCATCATTTCTGGGAAACCAGTCACATCGTCAATGGCAATGGTGTCTACCCCCGCATTGTCAAGGACAACTTTAGTACCACCTGTTGAGATGATATCCCAACCAAATTTTTTAAGTTCTTGGGCAAATTCAACAATGCCCGCTTTGTCTGAAACACTAATTAATGCACGTTTAGTCATTCTATTCCTCTTTCTTTAGATCCAAGCGCATAGCGAGTTCGTTATTTTCTTCTATAAATCCTGTTTCCTGAAAACCCAAACTAGTCAGCAGGTACTTCATTTTTTCATTTCCAACTACATAATCTGCGATAATATGATTGCAACCCCTATCCATCTGAGCCTCTTTGATCAGAACTTCCAAGGCTTTTCGTCCATAACCTTTTCCTTGGTACTGCTGGCCAATCATTATCCGCCAGATAAAGTATTCCGCTTCATCCTTATCTATTTCCAGCAGGAGAAAGCCAACCACTTGCTCATCCCAATAGATTGCCATGGGAAACACATCCCCATTCTCTCGGTAGAGCCACGCATCAGCTAAAGAACGCACATTGGGAGCTACAAAATGTGCTCGTTCATCAGCATCAGATATTTTCAAATCCAGCACTGCCTGAAAACTGCTCTCATCTACTAATTTCAGATTAATCATTTTTCTCCTACCAAGATTACACAATCAAAACTTGATTTCCTTCTTATTTCCTCTCCACTCCCAAACGTTCCAAGACTTCTGGATAGAGTTTATACTCTGCTTCATGGATGCGAGTTTCGAAGGTATCAAGGGTATCCCCTGCTAGTCGTGGCACACGGACTTGTTTGATGACCTTGCCTGTGTCCACACCAGAATCTACCCAATGAATGGTCACGCCGCTCTCAGCGACACCTGCATTCCATGCATCCTCAATACCATGAGCCCCTGGAAATTCAGGGAGATAAGCTGGGTGAATGTTGATGATACGGCCTTCATAAGCTGCTAGCAAGGTGGGACCGACGATTTTCATATAACCGGCCAAACAAACCAAATCAATCTGGTGCTCTGCCAAGAGGTGAACAATCGCTTCTTCATAAGCCACTTTATTATCAAATTCTTTGAGTTCAAAAGCATGGCTAGCCACATCAAGGTTTTTAGCACGCTCTAAGACATAGGCATCACGGTGATCTGAAAAGACAAATTCTACTGGAAATTGTTCCGCAATCACCTGGAAGTTTGAGCCGTTGCCAGAGGCAAATACAGCAATCTTCATATTCGATACAAAGGGACGTTTCGGCTAGCCGAACAGTTTCTTAGAAAAATAGGAAATCATTGCTGGGTGCTTGCACACAAAATGATTTCTCTTTTTTCCTAGAAAACGAGTCCCGTGTTCAGTTAGGCTTGCTAACTAAACACTCCTTTCTACAATTTCTCCGTACAAAATGGTAATACCACCATTATTTAATCACCACACTTGCGCCATCTTTCTTCACAATACGACCGATTTCATAAACTGGTTCGTCAAGAAGTTCTTTGACACGTTCCACATTTTCTGGTTTGACCGCAAGCATGAGACCAATACCCATGTTGAAGATTTCAAACATTTCTTCATGTTTGATTTGGCCATATTTTTCAAGGACTTTGAAAATTGGAAGAACAGGGACTTTGCTTTCGTCAATTTCAGCAGCCAAGTCATCCGCGAACATACGTGGGACATTTTCGATGAAACCACCACCTGTGATGTGGGCAATCCCGTTGACCAATTCTTCTTTGATGAGTGGCAAAGCAGCTTTGACGTAGATACGAGTTGGTTCGAGTAGGACTTCCTTGAGTTTCTTACCTTCCAATTCTGGCAATACTTCTTCACCTGTGTAATCAGCAAAGACACGACGTACGAGTGAGTAACCATTTGAGTGGATACCGCTTGAAGCAAGTCCGAGAAGGACGTCTCCCTCTGCTACTTTTGAACCGTCGATGATTTGAGATTTTTCAGCCACACCGACTGCGAAACCAGCCAAGTCATAGTCGTCTTCGCCATACATACCAGGCATTTCAGCCGTTTCCCCACCGATGAGGGCCGCACCTGCTTGTACACAACCTTCAGCCACACCAGCAACCACCTGTTCTAGCTTAGCTGGTTCATTTTTCCCAGTCGCCACATAATCTAGGAAGTACAGAGGCTCTGCACCTGCAGCAATGATATCATTGACACACATAGCCACACAGTCTTGACCGATGGTATCGTGTTTGTCATACTTGATAGCAAGCATCAGCTTAGTACCAACACCATCTGTTCCTGAGATCAAAACAGGTTCTTTGACACCTGTTTTTGAAAGGTCAAACATACCACCAAAACCACCAAGAGCTCCCATGACACCTGCACGCTCCGTACGAGCAACGTGTTTTTTAATTCGTTCAACAACTTCATAACCCGCTTCAACGTCCACACCTGATTGAGCGTATGCATTTTTAGACATAATCTTTCTCCTTTTCCTTTTCATTCCAAGTTTCAATAAATACCTTTTCAAATTCATCTATTTGTTGAAGATTTTCTAATAGAAAATCAATGAGTGTTTGAGTTGCTTCAGATAACAACAAGTTTTCATCTGAAGCATCAAAATTTAGAAATTTATTAGAAGTATTAAAACCATATTTACTATATTTGTCAAATGTCAAAAGTTTAAATTGCCGAGACTGTATGTCTGTTAAATTTTTTTTAGATATTGATAAATAAACATCTGTCTGAAAATTACTATATGTTATCTCATAAAAATAGGCTGAACCAGTAGACCATTCTGTATTTTCCTCTTTAACGACATTGTCAATAAAATCATCTAACCGTCTTGTTCTAAAACGTAAAAAAGTTTTTGAACAATATTTTTCATCGAAAATTAAATTTCCCTGTTCATTTAGATAATTTAAAACACCGACTAATTTTTCACGAAGCATCTGCGTATCAGGTCTGTTTTCAAAAATAAGATCTAAAACTTCTTTATATTTAAAATAAATTTCAGCACTTAACTCTTTCAACTCTATATCATTCAAAATATTTCTCCTAATATTATCATTGTACTCTTTAAGAATGTAAGAAACTTTCTCATTATCAATCTCATCCACATACAATTCTTCTAGTATATCTGAAATATCTTGATATGAAAGTAAACTCCAACATTGCCTTTCCTCAACATCAGCATCTATCGGTGCATCTCCATTTGGTGTCAGATAAATATATATATTACGATAACCAGCATAAGAATTTTCAATAAATTTTCTATATTTTCTTAACTGATTATCATGGTCGGAGGTGAAAGTTTTATTTTCAATAACTAAATTTATTCGATGTTCTTTATTTGTATACAGAACATCAATATTGTTTTTACTTTCTCTATATACTTCTGCTTTTGAGAAATCTTTCAATATTATTTCAGTTGGTTTAATTGTTGCAAAAGATAGATTATTATCAAACACTTTCATCAATATTTTTTTGAAAAACTTATCTTCCAATTTATGACTTTCTCTAGGGTCAAGCAACCAAGCTAATACTCGACTATGACGAATTTCAGCACTAGTTATCCCCAAAATTTCAAAAATATTAACTCCCGTTAACCATCTTGAAAAATCTTTTTCAGAATTTTTTTCAAGGTACAGCAGAAACTCAGTAATTTTATTTTCTATTTTCACCACTAACCCTTTTCTAATAGAATGAGGTTTTTTCTCCTAAACTTCTACGATATTCTTCTTCATAGTCATAGAGAGGAGTTGGATATTTCCCATCAAAGTAAGCCACACAGAGGCCACCATTTGGCGCATCTGTTTCAATCCCAATAGAGTCAATCAAGCCATCAATAGAAAGATAAGTCAGGCTATCCGCACCAATGATTTGACAAGTTTCTTCAACCGTATGATTGGCCGCAATCAATTCCTGACGTGTCTGAATATCAATTCCGTAGAAGCATGGGTAGGCAAGAGCAGGACTCCCAATAGCAACGTGAACTTCTGATGCCCCCGCTTCTTTCAAGAGTTGGACAATGCGACGTGATGTTGTTCCTCGTACAATCGAATCATCAATCATGACCACGCGTTTGCCTTTAACGACACCAGAAACGGCAGACAATTTCATCCGAACCCCTTGCTCGCGCAATTCTTGAGTTGGTTGGATAAAGGTCCGTTGCGTATATTGGTTCTTGATGAGGCCCATCTCATTTGGCAGGCCTGATTCTTCAACAAAGCCCATAGCGGCGCTGAGTGAGGAATTTGGTACCCCAACTACGATATCAGCTTCATGCTTGAACTCACGTGCCAGTTGAGCTCCCATTCTCTTACGGGCCGTATGAACATTGACACCATGGATGTTAGAGTCGGGACGGGCAAAGTAGATATACTCCATGGAACAGATAGCCAGTTGAGTATCGTTTGTATAGCTGTCATACTGGATGCCATTGTCATCAATGATGACAATCTCGCCTGGTTTCACATCGCGAATCCACTCAGCACCGATTACTTCAAAGGCACAGGTCTCAGATGAAACCACTACTGCTCCATTCGTCATTTTCCCGATTGACAGAGGACGGAAGCCGTTTGGATCAAGCGCTGCAATTAACTTATCTTCAAACATCAAGAGATAAGCGAAACCACCTTTGACAAGACTGAGTGCTTCCTTGATTTTGCCCATCAGGTTTGGATTGTGGCTACGGCGAATCAAGTGAGCTAAAATTTCGGAATCTGAGGTCGAACTAAAAATAGCTCCTCTTTGTTCCAACTCTTTTTTCAATGATGCAGCATTGGTCAAATTCCCATTATGCGCCAGTCCAAATTGCATATCGTGAAAGCGAAAGAGAAAAGGCTGGATGTTATCCACGGAAGCTTCTCCCGCAGTCGCATAACGCACGTGCCCGATCGCTCCTGTACCTGTTAATTTATCCAAATTGGCAGGATTTTTAAAGACTTCTGATAAGAGCCCCATATCCCGATAGCGTTTCAAATTCCCCTTGTCATTGGAGAGGATTCCTGCCCCCTCTTGACCACGGTGTTGTAAACTATGAAGCCCAAAATAGGTTAATTTAGCGGCATCTGGATGACCCCAGATCCCAAAAACCCCACATTCTTCATTAAGAGATTTTACTTCGTATGTCATTTATTTACCTTCTTATTTCCCAGTAAAGTATTTCACAGCTGAAGCAAAGAGATGTTGATCTTTGCTTCCTGGGATATTTTGGAAGAGCCCTTCTTCATAGCGTTCTGAGTGGCCCATCTTCCCAATGATTTGGCCGTTCTTACTAGTGATCCCTTCGATTGCATTGACAGAACCATTTGGATTGTATTTTGAATCCATGCTTGGTTTACCTTCGAAGTCAACATACTGTGTAAAGATTTGACCATTATCACGAAGCTCTGCAAATTCCTCAGCTGTCACGACAAACTTCCCTTCACCGTGTGATACTGGGATGGCATGGATGTCACCAACTTTCACGCCTGCAAGCCATGGTGAGTTCGTGTTGGAAATACGTGTTTCCACCATCTTCGCCACGTGTTGGTTGGCATCATTGTAGAAGAGGGTTGGACTCGTACTGCTTGCATCTTCAAAGTTACCGTATGGAAGAAGACCTGATTTGACAAGGGCTTGGAATCCGTTACAGATACCGATGATCAAACCACCGCCTTCGATGAAGTGATCAATAGCTGCACGCACTTTTTCATTGAGCAAGATGTTTACGATGAATTTGGCTGATCCATCTGGTTCATCTGCCGCTGAGAAGCCACCTGCAAAGAAAATAATATTAGCTTTTTCGATATTGTCAACCATAGTGTCAACAGACTTGACAATTGCTTCTTCATTCAGCGTCACAAATGGTACCAAGTTGACTGTTGCACCTTCTTTTTCAAAGGCCTTTGCTGAATCGTACTCAGAGTTGGTCCCTGGGAATACGGGGATGTAAACCACTGGCGTTTCAACTGTTTCTTTAGCTTTGATAACAGCATCCGATGCTACAGCAGGTACTTCTTCAAGTTCAGTCGCTTGTGCAAATTCAGTCGGATAAACCTCTTCCAATTTACCTTGGAAGGCGCTGTCAAGTTTACGTCCATCTAGCGTTACACCGTTGACAAGTAGTGTAAAGCCTGCAACTGTTTGTCCAATCTTGGCAACACCTGAAATTTCTTCAGGCGATGTGAAGACGAATCCACCCAATTGGGCTGTCAAGCTAGTGTCAAGGTTAGCTAATTCGACATTTGCTCCGATATGGTTACCAAATGTTGCAAGGGCAAGAGCTTCAACAACACCACCATATTTGACAGCAGATGCCGCTGTCACTTTGTGGGTTGCTTGGATAGCTTCAAATTGAGCAAAGTTAGACTTGATAAGATCAAAGTCAATTTCTTGTGCCAAAGCTTGACCTGGGATGTAATAGATATTTTCACCAGCAGCTTTAAATTCTGGAGAAAGGACCTTACGGCTATCTGCTGTTGTGACACCAAAAGCAACCAAGGTTGGGGGTACTGTCAATTCTTCAAAGGTACCAGACATAGAGTCTTTCCCACCGATAGATGGCAACCCAAGTTGAATCTGAGCTTCAATGGATCCAAGGAGAGCAGCTACTGGTTGACCAAAACGCTCTGCTTGTTTATCCATACGCTCGAAGTATTCTTGGTAAGAGAAACGAGCCTTAGACCAGTTGGCACCAGCAGCAACCAAACGAGCAGTTGCTTCGATAACCGCATAAGCAGCACCATGATATGGAGACCATTCTGCGATATATGGGTTGAATCCTTGCGCCATGACAGAGGCAGTTGTTGTCACGCCATGTTGAACTGGCAATTTCTGTACAGAAGCTTCAGTTGGTGTGATTTGGTAGCGACCACCAAGTGGGTGATTGACTGTTGAACGACCAACTGAGCTATCAAAGATAGTTTGTAACCCTTTTTGACTGGCATGGTTAAGGTCAGCCAAGACTTCAAGAGTATCCGCTTCAAGTGTTTCAGCAGATGTTTGACGTTCTTCTGGAAGTTTGACATCCTTGTCAACTACCTTAGCATCTACAACCACACGCACACCATTTGTGTCAAGGAAACGACGTTCCAAATCAACAATTGTTTCACCATTCCAGTACATGACAAGATTTGGTTTTTCAGTTACTGTTGCAACGACGACTGCATCAATATTTTCTTTGTTACATGCTGCAACGAAGGCATCTACATCTTTCGGACGAACCACTACAGCCATCCGTTCTTGAGATTCAGAGATAGCAATTTCTGTACCGTTCAAACCTTGGTATTTCAATGGTACTTTGTCTAGATCAATTTCAAGACCATCTGCTAATTCACCGATAGCCACACAGACACCACCCGCACCAAAGTCATTTGATTTCTTGATGAGACGTGTCACATCCCCATTACGGAAAAGACGTTGAATCTTACGTTCTTCGATGGCATTCCCTTTTTGAACCTCGGCACCAGCTGTTTCAACAGATTCAACCGTTTGAACTTTAGAAGAACCCGTCGCTCCACCGACACCGTCACGTCCAGTCTTACCACCGAGCAAGATAATCACATCACCTGCTTCAGGTTTTTCACGGACCACATTTTCCTTAGGAGCTGCACCGACAACAGCACCTAGCTCCATACGCTTAGCAACAAAACCTGGGTGGAAGTATTCACGAACATAGGTGGTTGCCAAACCAATTTGGTTACCGTATGAAGAATAACCATGAGCCGCTGTTTTAGAAATCACTTGTTGTGGCAATTTACCAGCACGAGTCGCTGAAATTGGAGCCGTGATATCGCCAGCACCTGAGATACGCATGGCTTGGTAAACGTAGGAGCGACCTGACAATGGGTCACGAATGGCACCACCGATACAAGTAGCCGCACCACCAAATGGTTCAATCTCCGTTGGGTGGTTATGAGTTTCGTTTTTGAACATGAGAAGCCATGGTTCTTTGACACCATTGACATCCACTTCAATTTCAACAGAGCAGGCATTGATTTCATCAGACACTTCCATGTCGTCCAAACGACCATTGGCACGCTCATAACGACCAAAAATAGTCGCCATATCCATCAAAGTTTGAGGTTTTTCTGTACGTCCCAACTCATCACGCATGGCGATATATTTATCATAAGTCGCTTGCAATTGTTTTTGGAATTTAGAAGCTGAGAAGTCGATGTTTTTCAACTCAGTCTCGAAAGTTGTGTGACGGCAGTGGTCAGACCAGTAAGTATCCAACACCTTAAGCTCAGTCTCAGTTGGCACCCGTCCAATGGACTTGAAATAGTCTTGAATGAAGAGAAGGTCATCCACTTCCATGGCCAACCCTTGCTCAGCCTTATACTGTGCAAAGTCTTCTGCTGTATAAGTTTCAAAGAAATCCAAACTTGGAATGGTCTTGTCAGACTCAGAGAAATCCTGCTTCGCAATACCAACAGTGATATCTTTGAAACGAGAATCGACTGGGTTCAAGAGGTAGTTTTTGACAGCTTCTAACTCATTCGCATCAATATCCTTGTTAACCAAGTAAAGTTGCGCTGTGTTCACCGTTACATCATTTGAACTACCAAGTAACAGCAAAGCTTCCTGTGAAGAGGCCGCACGTTGGTCAAATTGACCAGGCAAACTTTCGATAGCAAAGAAAGCAACCTTCTCAAGATCAGCCTGAACCGCAGCTTCTTCCAAAACAGTATCGGTCACTTGCTCAGAGAAAATGTGTTTTTCCGCACGCGCAAATAAATCCTCTGCTAAATTAAAGACATCGTAAACCTGAACAATCCGAAGATCCTTCAAAGTTTTCAACTGAAGATTATGCTGTAATTCCTTTACTAAAGAGTGAGATTTCACACGAAAATCAGCTTTTTTCTCAACGAAAATACGTTTATCCATTTTATTTCCTTTATTTATTTTTACTAAAAACTGCATTGGAGAGGAATTCAAAAAATTACTTCAAGCCTTGCAATTTTTCCAATACAACTTCATAAACATCTGTCAAGCTACCAAGATCTCTACGGAGTGCAAAGGTCTAGTAGACCTTTGCAACCTGAGTCCTTTTACTTGAAAGACGAAGGTTTTCCGTTTCAAACAATTTACTCCAAGCCCTGTAATTTTTCCAATACAACTTCATAAACATCTGTCAGACTGCCCAGATCCCTACGGAAAACATCCTTGTCCATATGGTGCCCTTCAGCGTCCCAAAGGCGGCAGTTATCTGGTGAAAATTCATCTGCCAAGATGATCTTGCCATCCTTATCAAAACCAAATTCCAATTTGAAGTCAATCAAACGAAGACCGATTTGTGCAAACCAATCCTTCAACAACTTATTGATACGACGTGTTTCTGCCTTAATATAAGCAATTTGTTCATCATTAGCAACACCCAAGAATTTCACGTGTTCGTCGTTGATAAACGGATCATCCAACTCATCGTTTTTATAGTAAAATTCAACGATTGGAGTTTCCAATTCCAACCCTTCTTCAACGCCAAAACGCTTAGAGAAAGAACCCGCCGTCACGTTCCGAAGGACAACCTCCAAAGGGATAATTTTCACTTTTTTATTGAGTTGTTCGGTGTCAGAAATACGTTTGATAAAGTGTGTTGCCACACCTGCAGCATTCAATTTTTCAAAAATAAGAGACGAAATCTGATTATTCAGCACACCTTTCCCCTTAATGGTCTCCTTACGAGCCCCATTTAGCATGGTTGCTTGGTCCTTATAGACCGACTTAATCACATGTTCGTCCTCAGTAGTATAGATATCCTTAGCTTTTCCAGTATAAATCAGTTGATTGCTCATGACTTTGTTCGCCTTTCGTATTTTATCACCTACATTCTATCATACACAAAGCGTATTTTCAATAAATTTCCGTACAATATAAGCAGAATCCGAATGAAAAGGACAGAAAAAAAGACCATTCAGAACAATCTCTGAACGATCCCTCAGCCACTATTCCGCAGCGGTTCGTTTTTCAATATAATCTACAACATCTCCAACCGTGTTGAACTCATCAATCACCTTATCTGGGATTTCCAATTGGTATTCATCTTCCAACTCGATGATAAATTCCATCAATTCAACGGAGTCTGCCTGTAAATCCTTGCGCAAATCCAACTCCAAAGATACTTGGAAATCTGATCCCTTGCGGTCTTTGAGAAATTCCTCAATAGTAGCTAAAATTTCGTTTCGTTTACTCATATATTACTCCTCCTTTGATAATTCCTTCACCGATTTTCCAACAACATCTGTCTCTAACATAGTCCGAATCTGACGAATGGTGCTATAGACCGCTTTTGCATCACTTGAACCATGCGTTTTGACAACAGGTGCTTGAAGGCCAAATAAGACTGCTCCTCCAACATCTGAGAAATCCAAGGTTTGCTTCAATGATTTCAAACGGTCCTTGAGCAACAAAGCCCCTAGTTTAGCCTTCCAATTTCCAGTGGCGATCGCTTGCTTCAATTGCTTCAAGATCCCAAAAGCTGTTCCTTCCATGGTTTTCAAAACAGCGTTTCCCGTGAAACCATCCGCCACAACAACATCAGCAACGCCATCCATCAAGTCACGCGCTTCCACGTTTCCAATAAAATGAATGGACTCGTCCTCAGACAGCAATTGATAGGTTTCCTTGCGCAAAGGATCTCCCTTGCTTGCTTCTGTCCCATTGTTCAATAGACCCACGCGCGGTTTTTGAATTCCACGCACATTTTCCGCATAGTAAGACCCCATTACAGCATACTGATGCAAGTGCTCCGGTGTATTTTCCGCATTGGCACCTAAGTCCAGCATATCATAGCCACGTCCATCAACCGTTGGAAGTGTCGACATCAAGCCAGGGCGTTCCACCCCTTTGATACGGCCAACGATAAAGAAACCTGCTGCCAACAAAGCACCTGTATTTCCCGCAGATAGCATGGCATCCACATCCCCAGTCTTCACATCTTTAGCTGCCAAGACCATCGAAGCCTGCTTCTTCCGACGAATGGCACGCGTTGGCTCATCATCTGAATCGATTTTTTCTTCTGTGTGCACAATGGACACACGTTCCGTCGCTGTCAAATAGTTCTTAATTTTTGCTTCATCGCCATACAAGACAATTTCGATATCATTAAAATCACGAATGGCTTGATTCACGCCTTCTACTAAGGCTTGAGGTGCATTGTCGCCCCCCATTGCATCTACTGCAATTTTTTTCATGTTTCACCTCCAGATGAATCTTTCATAATCGCTCCCCAATCACTCAAGGAGTCGATAAACTTTTTAGCTTTTAAATGGATCCCTACATATTCCTCATACAACTGATCCATCGCCTGACGTAGAGCTACTTTCATATCTGCTTGTAGGGAAATCGTCTCTAACTCACTGAATCGTACGGCTTGAAATTGATCCAATAAATAGAGAACATTTGGATGCCAGTGGGCACGTCTCTCATCCTGATCATAGTGGTCTGGGCAAAGCACTCCGCTATACCGGAAGGAATAATCAAAAGGAAGACCAACCCGATGGCAAAAACAACATTCATGCAGGTTTAAGACAACCCCAAACCGCGAAAGGATCTGAATCTCAAAAATATTGGTCAAAACCTCATAATCCAAGCCCTCTTCCATCAAAGATAAAGTCTTCTCCAAAAAAGCAAATAAGGCCGGATCCACCTGATTATCCTGAATACTGGCATCCGCAAGCGCCAAAACATAGGTCGCATAAGAAAGAGCAAAAAGATCTGCATTGATTTTTTTGTAGACCTGCACATCTTGAACATCATCGATATAACTCAGCCCATCATCATTGATTTTCAGCAGCATATCTGCCGTAACCAAGGGCTGCAACATGGGATTTAACTGTGATTTTCCAGCATGTTTTACAAAAAACATCCGCTTGCCCGACTTCTCCGTGAAGATCTTGACCAATTTATCATCCTCACGAAATTCCCGATTATAGAGCACAATGCCCCGGGTCTCAATTGACTCCAGCATGTTCTTCCATATACTCCTTCAAGCGTTTCATAGCTTCCTTGATTACTTCCATACTGGCCGCATAAGACAAGCGCACATAACCTTCTCCATATTGACCAAAAGCAGCCCCAGGAATGAAAGCAACCGCTTTTTCACGCGCAAAATCTTGCAAGAAAGCAAAGGAATCCTGGTTGTAACCAGCTGGGATTTTAGCAAAAATATAGAAGGCTCCATCTGGCTTAATCATCTCAAACCCAAGAGCAGACATCTTTTCGATAATATAATCCCGACGTTTCACATATTCCTTCTTCATCGGTTCCGCATCATCCCGACCCGCAGTCAAGGCCTCAATCGCAGCATACTGGTTCATGGTTCCAGCAGCAGTAACCAAATACTGATGGCTCTTGATCAATTGCGCTGTTAGTACAGCAGGCGCAAAAATAAAGCCAAGCCGCCAACCCGTCATCGCGTGAGATTTGGACAAGCCATTGATGACAATGGTCTGCTCAGGAATAAATTCTGCCATAGAAACATGTGCTTTTCCTGTATAAGTCAACTCTGAGTATACTTCATCACAGACAACAAACACTTCATATTTTTTCAAAACCGCAGCCAATTCTGCCATCTGCTCCCGCGAATAGGTGACCCCTGTCGGATTGGCTGGATAATTGAGAACAACTGCCTTTAGCTTGTCTCCTTGCTCCACAATAGCTTTTTCCAACTTTTCAGGCGTCAATATAAATTGATCCGCCGTCGTATCAATTTCAACAACATCCGCCCCAACCAGATTCACAATAGGCTCATAACCCGGATAAGCCGGTGCAGGAAGAAGCACCACATCTCCAGGTTCCAAGATCGCCGTTAAGGTTGCGGATAAGGCTTCCGTCGCACCAATCGTGACCAAAATCTCATCCTCCGGACGATAGTGAAGACCATATTTATCAGCCACAAATTGACTCGTAGCCTCACGCAAAGCCTGCAAACCACTCATCCCAGTATAATGGCTAAAATTCGCATCAATCGCAGCTTTCCCCGCCTCTTTGACATGTTCTGGAGTCGTAAAATCCGGTTCCCCCAACGTCAAACGCAAGACCCCAGGAATCGAAGAAATCGATTGGTCAAACTGACGAATCAAAGAAACTTCAATTCGATTGAGATTTTTATTAAACCGTTTCGTTAAATCCATAATCCACCTCCAAAAACAATTATATTCATTATACTATAAATAGAACCCCATCGCAAAAGAACAGGTAAACAAAAAGTCCCCACTTCAGATTTTCCCATGCAATAGATCAAATTTTACGAATTATATAAGTGAGAACTACTAAAGGAGAACACTTATGCCCACTCAACTCAGACACCCAGATCTATCCCCAACCATGGACTTAATTGCCAAAAAGATCTTCCACAAACAACACCTAACAGCCGATTTCATCCGAAGCGTCCTTAATATTCCCGTTGTTTCTGTTGAAATACTCGATGGCACCCAGATTCAATTAGCCGAATATGACCATCCAAATTTCTATACAGCCGTAGATGTTTGCGCTAAACTTGAAGACGGTACACAAGTGATCATTGAAGTTCAAGTTACTAAACAGCGCTCATTTTTCAATCGTATGCTTGCCTATTTAGCCAATCAAATTACTGATAACTTAAAACGTTTAAAAACCGATCAAAATAAGACCCACACCCTCTACTCCAAGATGGATCCTGTGTACTGTATCGCGATTCTTGAAAAAGAACACTTTAATGATGATCGAGCCTTTCATACCCTCTCTCTTTATGATGAGGAGACCTTAACTCCCGTCTATTCAGATTTTCACGGAAGTTCTCAGCGACCACCAATGAAATTTGCATTCCTAGAACTGAACAAGTATAATAAAGATAGGATTACAGAATACCACTTACAAAAATGGTTTGAATTTTTCTCAAACAAACCCTTTGATATCGAGATAGATCCCGTGATCAAAGAAGCAGAAGGATTACTAAACCAAACCCAATGGACAAAGGAGGAAAAAAGAATGTTTGATCAAGAACGTAGAAACCGCGACCTCTACGAAGGAGCCATTGCTCAAGCCACTTACGACGGGCAACAATTGGGGATTCAAAAATCTAAAACAGAGATAGCAAAAGCTATGTTAAAAGACAAGCTGGATATTCCCTTCATCGTCAAATACACTGGGTTAACCCAACAAGAACTCCAACAACTTGCCCAAACTACTCACATATAACAAAAAGGCCTAGCACTGCTAAGCCTTTATTGTTTATTGTTGACCACGTGTAGCAACATACTTCAATTGATCTGCATGTTTCGCAACAAAATCCTTCATTTCTGAATCAGGAATTTGACGGAGGTAGAGGTTGGAACGAATCGTTTCATCCTCTTCACGACAAGTAGACAATACCAAGTATTTATCAGATGCTTTGATCTTGATGTTTGGATTCTTCGTACGTGCTGACTCATAGATATTCTTCAACTGAGTTGTGAAATCTTTATCATCTGTAAAGCTTGTACGGTAGAAAGCAGTATCCTCAGGTACGATAACAAGTCCCAATGCTTCATAGTAGTATTTGCGTTCTGGTGTTTCAATCACAACATATGGATGTTGATCAAAATATTCTTGTTTATCGTAGTAGTTCACATCATTAAACATCCGGTGATCACCAACTTTACTACCACGAGCATGCCCAAACAGCCAAGTCAAACGGTCACTAAAGTTCTTTTTATTATCCATATCCATAAAGACTGTTCCCAAATATGGTTGGTAACCACCATCAAACGTCTTATTCAAATAAGTTTCATTATCTGTAGTTTGCACCACTGGTTCATCCAACTGTGTACCAGGTGCATAAACGTAAGCAATAGCTTCAGGGTTAACCGATGTCAATTGAGCAAAACGATTTTTCAGGTAATCTTTTTCTTCTTGACTTGGTTCGTATTTAGCTGCTTGCTTTGTTGCACTAGTTCCACTTGCCTTTTTAGCTGAAGTAGATGTTTTTCCCCCTGCAAATGGATTAAAGAATAGAAATCCAACAACAAGTACAACAGCCGCAACAAGAGCAGCAATCATAATACCTGATGTTTTTGAACTTTTATTATCCACTCTTTTCATTGTATTGATCTCCTCTTGATCATTTTTTCTAAAAAATATCACTGAGCCCAAGGACCCAGTGATATTTATTTCGAGCTAATTAATTATAAAATTATTTAACTGCACTTGTTTTTGGAAGAGCTTTACCAGCTTGAGCTGATGCTGCTTTACCATTTTTAGAAGCTTTAGCTCCGTTTTCAGTTTTAGCTGCTTCAGCTTTAGCGTTTGCATCTGCATTAGCTGCATCAGCAGAACCACCATGGTTAAGAGCTTTATCTTCTGCATCGCGCATTTCTTTTGTTTTGTTGTCTTGTTTGCCATCTGGGTCGTTCCAGTATTTACCTTCAGCAATAGCTGCGTTACGGTATTGTTCTTGAAGGTTAGCTACATATTTGTTGCGCACAACATTACGTGCTTCAGCACGAGCTGCATCAAGTTTAGCAACATATTCACCATAAAGGTGACCTGAACCGTATGCTTCAAGAGCTTGTTTTGCTGCTACAACTTCTGGAGCATTTTCAGCTTCAGCATTGATTTCAGCTTCGTGTGCTGCTACTTGTGTATTTGCTTCGTCAGCGATGTCACGTTCAGAAACATAGTGTTTTTGAATCAATGCATTTGAGCTGTATGAATTATCTGATGCAAATGCTGGTGCTGCTACTGCAAATACTGCAAGAGCTGCTACTGATGATAATAAAACTTTTTTCATTGTTTTATCTCCTTTTTTCTTTTTAAAAAATGGGAACTATATATCTGTTTACACAACCACAATATGTAGTATTTCGACAATATTAAAAAAGGCGACTTCCAAATTGAGGAAATCGTCTTTTTATTAAATTAAATTTGCGTAGGGTAAACTTTTTATATATTCTTCTATATAAAGCCAATCTATCTCTCCGAGATTATTTTTGGGGAGATATAACTCTGTGTTTTTGAAACGTTCTCCACTCCAGCTTCTACCGAAAGAATATTTGTAACGTTCTTTGTCTAAAATAGTTATCAAAAACATTGCAGTATACTTGTTCAAATGCTCGCTATATCCAACAGAAGTTTTACCATTCATTCCTATGAATGGTTCTGGTTGATATGTTGAATATCCTCCGCTTCCATCACCCAAGTTCACAAAAACTATTCCGTTTCCATTAGAAATATACTCTTCATTTCCTTCTTTTGAGACAAATCTATCAAACCCATTGTCTTTTTTCTTAGCTGCAATATATGGAATATCCATGCCTTGAATGAGGTCAAAAGTAGTAGCTCCTTTTGTTCCTTCAATATTATCAAAAACTTTGTTTATATTGAAGTAATCCCAATTTATTTCATCAATATTTTTATCGGGTGTAGGAAATATAGTCGTTGAATTACTCAATTTTTCACCTACAAAATTTGAAAGTAAATTTATTTCTTGAAATTCTGATAGTCCCGTTTCTTCAAGTAACGACAATTCTTGTTTTGAACGATAAAGAAGGTAATCAGATATAGTCTTAACAAAATCCCTATTGGATAACTCATCATAGTTTGTTCGAGAATGAGCATATACTGTCCATTCATCACCTTTTTTGATTTTAGTTCGAATAATGTTGTACCCATCCGATGTATTTCCGTGAATAAGTTCATTGAGTAGTTTTTCTTCAATATCATTCCAATGGTCGTATATATCTGTTCTACCCTTGTTTTTGGATAATATAAAACCATCATTTTTCAAATCATAAAAAACAACATCATTATTATAATCGTGAGGAAGATGTGTTTCAAAAACAGCTATTGCTGTACTGGTTGAAGCGTTAGGTTGAAATAGGTCTTTTGGCATATTGATGACATATTTCAAAGTATGCTTAGATAGAATCTTATTTCTAAGCGATTTATCCTTGAAGTACATTGATAATGGAGCAATTACCACCCCATACCTTGAACAATTGTCTAACAGTTTTTTCAAGAATGTTATTTCTTTTGGAGTAGGGTCATCCTTGTTTTCTTTACCTGAATATGGCGGATTGATAAATCCAATCGTCGGTTTTACTTCTTTTAAAATTTTGTCAGCTTCTTTATCATTAACAGAATCCAGATTGTATATTCTAGATTTTCCATCTCCTCTGAACAGCATATTTGAGATAGCACAAATATACATTGTAGAATTAATTTCAAATCCGAGTAACTGATTTTCTTTTATGTTTTTTTCATCTGCACCCTGTATAGATAGTAGTTTATTCATTCCAGCAATCAAAAATGCACCAGTACCACAACAAAGGTCTAAAATTACATCGTTTGCTTTTAAGGGTATGAGTTTTGTAAATAAGCCAGTTATATGCCTTGGGGTTAGCACAATCCCTTTCTTTACGTTAGATACTCCTGCAAATTTTAGAAATTCTTCATAAAATTTACCCATAATATCATAGTTTGAATTGGTTGAGAAATGATTATTAAACAGTGGGATGACTTTTTGATTCAACTCATCTAGAATTTGTTTAAGAATTGCAGTGTTTTGCAAATTTACATCTGTTTTTATTGAACCCAACTCTCCTTCTAAAGCTCTCAGTTTATTTTCAGGAATACCTTCTTTTTCTAAAATTCCCTTTACCGTAGGATATAGGTTATCAAGTATTTGAATTGGAGTATAGCTAGGGTATAAATCGGGAAAATTATTGTAAAAATTCTCAGATTTATTGTAGAGACAAATCATTAGTACAGCAAGTAGTGTAGGTCGTTTTTGCGAATCAATTGACCGTAACAGATTATTTACCTTCTTACTTACTTTTGTTATATCTTCAATCGCTTTTTCTTCGTCAAGGTTGTTGAATAGTGCCAAAAATTCCGTCTCAGTAAGAAAATTAGACACCTTGTCAATATATTTGATATTTTGTTTTGTGTCTATATAATAGCAGCTAAACTTATGCTTGTACTCATCATACACATCCCCGCTAACAGCAATTCCAACAACTTTCCACGTGGAGAACTCTTTAATCGCAAATTTACTTAGATACCATTTGAGTCCTTCTACACATCCTTTTTTGATACTATCTAATTCGTGTTCCTGTATTGTTGGTTTTTCTTCAACAAGAATTAATAATCTTTTTTCCTTATTACAGTAAATTCTATCAGGAATACCATTTTTCCCGTTCATTTCCTTAGAAGAGTGCGATAGAACTTCAATTATTTCACTTGTTAATTTTGATTCTGTCTGGCTATCATCCCAATCAGAAACATTATAACCTAATTCTTGAAGTTTTTGAGTGACGCTTGGTGTAACTATCTTATCTTTTCTAACCATTTACGCCACCTCATTTCTGACAACAGAAAAGACCTTCTCACAAAAACATGAAAAAGTCTTCAAAAGGGGTTGACAAAAAGGCTGACTAGCTACATAATCAGCTTGATTTGATTTGATTTGATTTGATTTGATTTGATTTGATTTGATTTGATTTGATTTCTGTCATATTTTTCTCCTTGCTTATATAACAATACTATTATATCATAAAATACTAGTCTTGAAAAGAATTATACCCAAAACTACACCATTTTGTTGATTTTTGTGTTTTAAATGATATAATAGTTTTAGAATATAAAAGGAGCAGAGAGATGTTAGGTGAGTTTAAGTCATTGTACGATTTGATGAATGCTTTCCCAAGTGATTATCATTGTGAACAACATTTAGAAAAAATTCGTTGGAATGGCTATGTAGTCAGTCCTTTTGATGAAACATCTAAGGTTTATAAATGCAAGAATGGTAAATATAGGTGCAAGAATACTGGTAAATATTTTAGCGTTAAAACTGGTACGATGTTTGATAATACTAAAGTCTCTCTTCAAAAATGGTTTATCGCTATTTGGATGGTGACTTCTCATAAAAAAGGTATTTCCTCACTTCAACTTTCAAAAGACATTCACGTTACTCAGAAAACTGCTTGGTTTATGTTAGAGCGTATTCGTAGATGCTTTGGCTCAGAAAATAACAATGAGTTGGACGGAACTGTCGAAGTAGATGAAACCTATATTGGTGGTAAAAATAAGAATCGTCATAATTCTAAAAAGGTCAAAAATACACAAGGTCGTTCTCTAAAAGATAAAACTCCAGTTGTCGGTATGGTTGCACGAGAAGGAAAATTAAATGCTTATAAAGTAAGTGATACAGGTATAAAAACTCTGACAGAACAAGTCGTTAAATTTGTTAAAGATACCGCTCAACTTTACACTGATGAATGGTTAGGTTATAATAAAGTTGCGAAGATGTATGACCACGCTTTTGTAAACCATGGTGCTCATGAGTATGTCATTGATGATATTTATACAAACACGATTGAAGGTTTCTGGGCAGGACTTAAACGAGGGGTATTAGGAATTTACCATTCATGGTCTAAGAAACATTTGCAGGACTACGTGGATGAATTTGTATTCCGCTATAATACTCGTAGTATGGCGGATAATGACCGCTTCAATCTTCTACTAGCATCTTCAGGAGTTCGTACAAAATACAAGGAGCTAATCCATGGATAAACTACATGCAGAAATGGAGCGAACAGTTTCCAAAACGATTGACAATAAGTTAGTAGATTACCAAATTTCTCTATCTGATAATTTTTACAAGAAATATCTCAGTTATTATAATTGCCCTTATACTCAGGCAGTTGTTAAATCGCATCGGAAATTTTTCCAAGATTTATCGTATTATGCAATTTACCAAAAGCTCGACGATATTACAAAAATCAGCATACAGAATCGACTTTCCGAACTAGATACTCTAGTAGATATTTCAGATAGCAAAGAGGAGTTCAACACTTTCTTTTATAAAAAGTTTCGGTTTGAATTGCCTGATATTCCTTTTGAAGAGAAAAAGTTAGAACTTTCTGATTTTGATTTAAAACTACAACAGGCTTTGAATTATAATCCTAAAGAAGATAAACAGTTAAGAAAGAGAAAAAGTTAGACTTTTAAATATAAACGACAATAACATGAACTAGATTTCATAGGAGGAAGACGATGGATTGGTATGATTATATGATAAATGCATCCAAGCAATCACGTTTCAATGCAAGTCATTGGTTTCGTTATTTGCGAAAAGTCATTTTTGAAGACCATTCTTATTTAACAAATGAGGATGTTGAGAAATTACTAGTCTCCAAAGAATTAACTGATTTTCAAAAGGTTAGCTTAAAGTATGCCATTCAAGAGCACACACCAACTCATGAATATGTGATTTCGTTAAATAAGCCAGCTAAATTAGCCAATGTTCAAAAAATGATGGAGAAATATAAACATGGATAAAATGAAACCTGTCTTTGAAGCCTTGAATAAGGAATTGGTTCAGGCAAATCTTACTTTGACCATTATCTGTGTTGGTGGCTATGTCTTGGAATATCATGGTTTGCGTGCAACGCAAGATGTGGATGCTTTTTACGAAGAAAGCCAAAAAATCAATGAAATTATCGCTCGTGTCGGACAAGAGTTTAATCTTAACACTCACGAAGAGCTATGGCTCAACAATAATGTGGCAAATATGAACAAACAGCCGCCGTTAAGTTTATGTGAAACCTTGTACTCGTTTGAGAATCTAACGGTTTTAGCAACCCCGATTGAGTATGTGTTGGGAATGAAGATGGTGAGTACTAGAAAACAGGATTTAAAAGATATTGGTGCGATTATTAAATACAAGCATTTTCGTTCGCCATTCAACACCTTTGATGGTTTGAAAAAAATGGGCTTTGATAGTATTGACTTCTCAGTTCTCCTAGAAGGTTTTAGCTATGCTTATGGCATGGATTGGTTAGAGAACTTTTTCAAAGAAAATCAAGATAAACTTAGAAAATATTATTGACATCACATTAAAAGACGATTTCCATTTCGGAAGTCGCCTTTTTTGTATATTTCGGAAGCACTCCATATTGTGGTTAGTGTAAACAGGTATATAGTTCCCTAAAAAATAATTCGTTACTTCGTAACTATGATTAGTATACTAGGATATGTTGCCCCTGTCAAGAGTTTTCTTTAATTTTTTTTAAAAATTTTGCAATGATCCAACTAAAAATTCGATGAATAATTAAAAAAATTCTCGAAATGTTAAATTGATTAACAAATCAAAAAGTAATCTATCATTCATATATTTGGTAAAACCTACTTATGAAATATGTCAAATATTTTTGCCCTGTTGTAAAATGAAGTGCAACAAAAAAGACATATTCATCTGATGTACTAGAGTTGCGAAAAACAGTATAATGGAAGATGAACATGTCCACTAATTATTCTACACAAATCAATAATACAAATGCTTATCTGAAACTGGATTGTGTATCGGATGACTTTCTGAGAGAATTTACAGAAGCAACGAGAGAGAAACCAAGGGTGCATGGCGTGGATACCTTTGTTCATACCTATAGACTCCAACATGTAGATGCAGTTGTTCCTTCAACCAAGTCATAGATAAAGTCAAAATCAACCTCTTTATCCACTTGTCGAAGAAAGTGATCCTCCGGGACCAATTCGTCTATCGTATAGAAGCCAAATTGGCGACGATTATAATCTGGTTTTTCTTTGTGAAACATAGGGAACACCTCACAACTCTTCTTACCTCTATTATACGACTTTAAACAAAGAAAAGCCCTTAGAAACTTATGGTCTAAGGACTTTGTCTTCAATCTGAGGAGAAAACTAATTAGTTTTCTCCTTTTATTAATTTATTAAAAGTTAACTAGAATAGATAAATAGCTTAGATTATTTATTAAATCCTGCACCAAAGCGAGTATTGTCACCAAACTTACGAGTTGCATCATCCAAAGGTTTACCATCAGTACCTGCAACTGGCTTAGCTGGATAAGTTTCAGCACCTGCAAAACTGAAAGCTTTCTTGTTCAATGGAGAAACTCCGAAACCAAAACGGTTGTTGTGGTTATTAGCAGCATTTGCTTCTGTAACTGTTCCAGTAGTTGGAGCAGTTACTCCTGGGATAGAAGGAACTTTAGTAGCTGCATAAGAAACGCTAGCGATTGCTGACAATGCTAATACACTTGTTAATAAAACTTTTTTCATAATAGTTTTATCTCCTTTTTCATATTTAGTATAGATTACTCTACAGTGAACATTTTATACATATATGTTGGTTGGGTTTGTCAAGTATTTTTTTCGATATAACGCTGCAATATCAATAAATTAATTTTAAAATTAGGTCTATTTGATCTCTAAAATTACGATTTAGTAACATATTATACTCATCTATTAGAATTGTTCGGTTTTTGGAAACTTTTACTTAATCGTTTCTCTATGAAATAGACCGAACTTCCCTAATTTCACCAGTTTCCTCTTCTTTTTCACTCCAATTATTCCCTATTTTACCGCACGATTTTTGGGCAGAGTCTTCTTCGGCAAACTTGGATCTGCCTTGCTTTCTAGTTTTTGAGCCGCTTGAATCAGTTCTTTTCGCTTCTTTTCATTTTTAACTTTTTGCCACCACTGTTTGATCCCCATTTGTATTTCTCCTGTATAAAAGAGGCCAGAAACCCAGCCTCCTCATTCTTAACTTTTTTTCGCATTTCCCGTTTCAAATAAAGGTGAAAGAGGACGATTTTCATGGATGCGAACGATCGCTTCAGAAAGAAGCTTCGCAATCGAAATTTGCTCGATCTTGTCAATCAAGCGATCTTCCGGCAGATAAATTGTATCCAAAACAACCAACTTCTTGATCGCAGACTTCTGAATATTGTCCATGGCAGGTCCTGATAGAACTGGGTGCGTACAGCTTGCATAGACCTCTACAGCTCCTGCTTCTGCAAGGGCATCCGCTGCATGACAGATCGTACCAGCAGTATCAATCATATCATCAATCAAAATACAAGTCTTGCCTTCAACACTCCCAATGATGTTCATGACTTCACTCGTATTCATCTTATCGACACTCCGACGCTTATCAATAATGGCAATCGGTGTCTTCAAGAATTCCGCCAACTTCCGAGCACGAGTCACTCCACCGTGATCAGGACTGACCACAACATAGTCCTTTCCAATCATTCCACGACGTTCGAAATAGTCAGCGATCAATGGAGCTCCCATCAAGTGGTCAACTGGAATATCAAAGAAGCCTTGAATTTGTGCTGCGTGCAAATCAATGGTCAAGAGGCGATCTACACCAGCAACTTCAAGCATATTCGCAACCAACTTAGAAGTGATTGGTTCACGAGCCCGAGCTTTCCGGTCTTGACGAGCATAGCCGTAATACGGCATCACCACATTAATCGATTGCGCACTCGCACGTTTCAACGCATCTACCATAATCAAAATTTCCATTAGATTATCATTAACCGGTGAGCTAGTGGATTGCAAAATATAAACATCTTTCCCACGGATTGATTCTTCAATATTAACCTGAATTTCTCCATCAGAAAATTGACGAACCGTTGACTTTCCAAGCGGTAGTCCCATTTCATGAGACACACGTTGAGCCAATTCTTGATTTGACGACAAAGCAAAGAGCATTAAATCAGAAAATGACATGATTTCCTCCAGTAAAATCTAAAAACCATATTGTACAGTCAGCACAAATTTCTCCTACCACCATTTTATCGCTTTTTAAACAAATATTCAAATATTAATTTATGGAAAATACAAAAGAAAGAAGCTATCAAAAAAAGAAGCAGAACCTTTGTTCTGCTTCATGATAATTCTTAATTTGGATAGATATAAGTAACAGTACCTTGAGCATTGACTGGGTTAAACCATCCACGGTAGTTTCCAATACTACGAATTCCTAAATAGTTAGATTCAGAAACTTGAATGCTTGTTGTAGATTGAACAGCAGTAACGACTGCTACGTGTCCATATCCACCATCATTCCAACATGCGATAGCCCCAACTTGTGGTTGAGATCCTGTACGGAATCCAGCCGCTGCTGCACTTGCTGCCCATTGACCACCGTTACCCCAGTAATCGCCAGCCCATGGAGCTAAAACTTTCGCACCCCAAGTACATTCACCTACTGGGTAAGAAGACGCAGATGAGCTGTAGGTAGGACGAGAAGTAGTGGCTGCTGGAGCTGCTGCTACTGTTTGAGTCGTTGCTTGAGCTACTGGAGCTCCAGATGCTGCAGGAGTTTGAGCTGCCGCTTGTACCTGTGCTTGAAGAGTTGTGTTAGCCGAAGCTTTCACAGCTGCTTGTTGTTCTTTTTGTTTTGCACGGTAAGCCGCTTCTGCTGCTGCCGCCGCTGCCGCTGCTTTTTCAGCCTCAGCTTTTTGTTGTACTAACGCATTTTTTTCATTTTCAGCAGTTGATTTTTCGGCTGCCAAGTTCAGTTGCGCAACTTTCAATTCAGCTTCTTTTGTAGTCAAAGCCTGCGCATCATCATCTAATTGTTGCTTGTTAGCGATTACAGTGTTGATCGCATCGTTGTTTTCTTTTTGTTTTTTCGCAATCTCTTCTTTATCACGTTTTTGCTCTTGCAACATTTTGTTGTTAGCATCAGCAATTTCGTTCATAGCAGAAATGCGTGAAATAGCTTCAGTCAAAGAACCAGAGCTAACGATCGCATTGATATAGCTTGTTGCAGTTCCAGTTGTTTGAGCGCTACGTGCTTGATTTGCAAGTGATTCTTGACGAGCAACAATATTTTTTGATAACTCATCAATCTCAGCAGACAATTTTTCAGATTCGTCATTCAAACGATCATTTTCAGCTTGAAGATCTGCTTGTTGTTTCTTGATTTCAGATACTTGGCCTTGAATTTGATCTACTTGAGCTTGCGCACTTTGTTGTTGTTGATTAATACTATTGATTTTGTTGTCTTGAGCAGCAATCTTATCGTCTGTAGAGTCTGCTGACACACCAGCTACTACAGCTACTTGTGCTAAAGCAACAGTACTCAATAAGATTGTGGCAAATAATTTTTTCTTCATTTAAAATTTTCCCTTCTTAAATAAGACACTAACTAGTATAACAAATTTTTTCAAATTTTATGTTACGCTATTGTTACATTTTTATTTCGACTTTATAAATAAACCTTTTCAAGTAATGGTTGAAGTCCAATATACAATAGAAAATTCAATAATAAACTAGGCGCAACTTCATAAACAATCACTGTAATGCCATTAAAGTGAATTCCAATAATGAAGATTTCTAAAAGACTAGCCAATAATTGAAAGGCCAAAATCGTTAGTAAGAAGGTAAAAAAACGAGTTAAGCGGTTGACCAAAATAATTTGATTATAACGAGAATACACTAACTGCAATAAAGGAAAGAGCAGAAAAGCAATTCCAAGAGTATGAAGAAAATAAACGTCAAAACAAAATCCAAAGAAAATAGCCCACCAAATACTAGCTATTTCCGAAAAATAAAGACTCAAAACCATAAAGCCATAGAAAAACAAGAAAGATGTAGACGTAAAAGAAGATGGAATAAAACGCGAAACAATAAAAGAGATTTGCCCATCCACAAACAAGGAAAGAAATAACAATATAGGAAAGAAATAGTGTTTTCTTAATACTTTCACATTATTCTCCAATCAACAGCACATATCGTTCAACATCCAAATTTGCTTTTGGTTTGACTCGAATTTCTTGCCCCAGCTGATCGGATGATTTTTTAACTGATGTCACCGTACCAACTGGTAAATCACTACTTTTATAGTTTCCCAAACCACTTGTTGAAACAACAGATCCCTTCTTAATGTCGACCGGTTCTCCAATTTGCAACAAACGAAACTCACCCGTCTTATCGTCAAAGCCACTAAGTAAAGCAAAAATTGATTGACCTTGTCCATCAATCTTCAAGGTCAAATGTTGAGAAGCTATATCATTCCCAACAAGCAACTTGACATTACTGGAATGACTTTCCACCGTTTCAACAATTCCAATCACACCACCAGAAGCAAGGACAAACATAGAATCTGTAACACCCTCCGAACTCCCCTTATCAATCACAAATTCCTGATCCCAAGAACTATAATTTCGATCCACAATCTCCCCAATCAACTGCTTTGAAGAAGATGTAGTATCTTTTATATTCAAAAGATTCTTTAACTCTTTATTTTCCGCAGAAAGTCGATCAAGTTTCGAACGATCCACATCATTCTGGTACAAACTGGATTTCAAACTAGCATTTTCATTATAAACATGAGCTAAATTTTTTAGATCATTAGCCTTCGATTCTACTTTTACAAATGGTAACGAAACAGCCCTATCCACAACAGCCAATCCATCTGCCGATTTGGAAACAATCGTTTTACGAATAGATGGAAATAAAAACAATAAAGCAGAAGACACAAGAACGAATAAAAAAGAAACTATTTTCAAAAAACGATGTAAAGCCATAGTGAAAAACCTTCAAAAAGATATAAAAAATAGCCTGAGACAAAATCTCAAACTTCAAAACTATACGGAGAATGGGGGATTCGAACCCCCGCGCCAGTTACCCGACCTAACGATTTAGCAAACCGTCCTCTTCAGCCTCTTGAGTAATTCTCCTAAATGGGCACGAGTGGAATCGAACCACCGACCTCACGCTTATCAGGCGTGCGCTCTAACCATCTGAGCTACGCGCCCAAGCTAAATGCTTGGCTATTTATTCCAAATAAAGCGGGTGACGAGAATCGAACTCGCGACAACAGCTTGGAAGGCTGTAGTTTTACCACTAAACTACACCCGCTTAGTATCAAAATAAATGGCGCGAGACGGAATCGAACCGCCGACACATGGAGCTTCAATCCATT
>OFDA01000127.1_pt1 | contig 55625 bp, 44 predicted proteins | sample 1520921 | NCBI WGS metagenome assembly OFDA01 (sample SAMEA2699028, study PRJEB24076) | metagenome
AAGCTGATGAAATCAGCGTAGTAGAGCCCACTCAACCACTGCGTCTTGATCGACACTCCAAAGACAATTGAGAGTCTAGGATTTTTGTCCCAGCCTCTTTTTTGAGCTCGGGCTAAAATCCTAGCCAAAACAAAAAATCTCCCCGAAGGGAGATCGATCTGGTCTATTTTACCTTACGATGCTAGGAACCCTAGCCGAAGATTATACTTGAGTATATCGAGGCAAGGTGACAACGCAGCGTAAGTGGAAAATAGAGCAGATTAACGACGAAGTCCAAGAGAGTTGATCAACTCACGGTAACGGTTAACATCGTTTGTACGAAGGTAGGCCAACAAGTTACGACGGCGACCGATTTTCTTCATCAAACCACGGTAAGTAGCGTGGTCTTTTTTGTGTTCTTTGATGTGTTCGTTCAAGTGGTTGATTTCCCAAGTAAGGACAGCAACTTGTACTTCTACTGAACCAGTGTCACCTTCGTGACGTGCGTATTGTGCAATGATTTCATTTTTTTTCTCTTTTGAGATTGCCATGATAAGCTCCTTTTCTTTATGCTCTATCCGAGTGGCAGGTTTGGCATGGCCTGCTACCAAGAAAGAGTTAGTTGTCTGATCGACCTTCTTATTCTACCAAGATTTCATCTTTCTGTCAAACACTTGTGTTCCCTTCAAGAAAAATTTTAAAGGACAGATCCAAATTCAGGATCACAGCATTCAGGTTTTAGGTCCTTTGGAGAAAAATAGTCTATAAAAGCAGTTAAAAAGACAAATATCTGTTAGTACATTTGCCTTTTCATTATCAAAATCTTATTTATCTTTTCGTTTTCCACGTAAGAGTAAACCAACTGCTACAACTGCTAAGAGTGCACCAACTCCGATCAATCCGTAGGCAACGACTTCACCTGTTGATGGAAGAATTTTTTTCTTTCCTGCTTTTGGTGTCGTTGACGATTGAGGTTTCTCCGACGTGCTTGATGGTGTTGTAGGAGGAGTTGTCGAAGGTGTAGTTGGTGGCGTAGTTGGCGGAGTCGTTGGGGTATGATGGTTGGTGACGGTGAAGCCATCAATCTTAGTCGTATACCCCGCTACTGAATCCTCTGTCAGGGTGTAGTCAATCTTCTTACCTGCTTTGTATACGGGAAGATTCGTAAAGGCTGTCTTCCAATCAGTCGCTGCACTTAGTTCTTGGCTAGCCACTTCTTGGCCATCAGCAAGGAGCCGAACGGTTACCTTATCTGGACGCAGGCCATCTTTATTTTCCTTGTCATCCCAGACTTTCTTAACCGTAACTTCTGTCACTTCTGGTGTACGGCTATTGGTAATATTGGTTCCCTCAACATTTGCGACATAGCCTTTCACAGGTTCTTCTGAAACGCTATAGGCAATAGCATGGCCAGCATCGTCGACTAGATCCAGATTGTCAAACTGATAGAGCCAATTTCCGTCTTTATCAGCTTTCACTTCTTTAGAAGCAACTTTGACACCATTTGCAAGGAGATTGACAGTGATTTTTGAAGGCCGTTTGCCGTCTTGGTTGTCATTGTCATTCCATGTTTTTTGGCCAGAGATGCTGGTTTTTTCTTTTTTGTTCACGACTTCACGGGCGATTTCAAGGTTATTCCCCCTTCCAAAATCGTCTGGGCTAATCTTGAGGGGTTCTTCAGAGAGCACATAGCCTACTGGAGCTTGGATCTCCTTCACGGTATAGGCTTGCTTGGTCAATCCACTCACAGTTCCCTTACCGTCCTTATCCGTCGTGATGGTTCCAACTTGCTCACCCGTAGCGTCTGCCGTTACAGCAAAGACAGCGCCCGCAAGAGCTTGACCTTTTTCTCCTTTTTTGTGGATGGTGAATGAATATTTCTCCCCATCAAAGTTTCCATCAAGGAATTGATAGCGGATGACAGCATCCTTATTTTGCTCCTTGATTTCTGTCGCAGTCATGGTTGCATTGTTTTTGTATTTGGTATTGATGGCTGGAACCTTATCCAAATAGACGTCATAGCGAATCGTCATGCCCTGTGCAGGCTCTAGATCGCCAATGTGGACAGTCAGAGATTGCCCATCTGCACTCACTACAGGTAAATAATTTTTGGTAACATTCGTGGTGTCTCGCAAATGATAGGCACCATCTTCATCGCTAACCTTCCAAGTCCCTGTATGAATTCGAATCGAATCAGGCTTGATCTTCCCATCTGTAAAGGCCAATTGGTCCGAAATATCAATATTATGGAGGGCTGTATGTCCTTGATTGATGTTTAAGGTATAGGTTAATTTTAATTTATCGCCTGAATTGGTCCAACCCCACTTGCTAAAGACCTCCGGAGTTGGCGGATTCTCTCCTGGATTGACTCCTCTATAATCGATCTTTCCACCTGAAATGACGTCCTTGTCCACTTTTAGCGTAAAGTTAAGCGTCTTTTTCTCCTTCACAACCGCATGGTCTACACGCGCAAAAAAGCGCAGTTTTCCTGTCACATTGGCCAGTCTTTCAGGATAGTCTGTATAGGTCACGGTGATAACTTTTCGTTGATCATCTACCGTTGCCGTCGCAACTTTTTGACCGCTTGGATCAAGCAGGTCAATGGTGTCCATTTCAAAGACCTTAAAGCCATCTCCAAGTTGGATAACGGTCTGATCCCCCGCTTTTACTCGCCCATTTGGAAGGACAAAGTTGGCTTCCACCTGAAAACTTTCCCACACTCCCAGTGGATCTGTAATCGCGCCACCCGTTGATTTTGAGATGTTTACAGATGTCACGACATCATTGATCGTATCTGCCTGTACTTTAGTGAGATGATGAGGCCTTGCAAATCCTAAAGCCACTAACAAAAATAGGGCAACTGTTGACACAACAGAATAGAGCCGCTGTTTCATAAACGAAGATTCTCCTTTTTCATAATCTACTAGATAAGGTAGGCTGATCAAAAAATTATCACTACATATTGTGATTTTTAGCACAACCTATCTTTTTTCATTATAATCGATTTACTTTGAGAAGACAAGCTAATATATATGCTTTTTGTATTTTAAGTACATTTTTTTGAAACAAAGAAAAAATAGAGAGTGGGACAGAAATCGGTCATTCGTTAGAATTCGATTTCGTCGTCCCACCTCCGCACAGTTGAGTAGGGCTATAAAAGCTGATGAAATCAGCCTAGTAGAGCCCACTCAACCACTGCGTCTTGCTCGACAATCCAAAGACAATTGAGAGGCTAGGACTTTTGTCCCAGCCTCTTGGTTTATTGCTTATAAAGAAACTCCAAACACCTCTAAAGAGGCCAATTCTGAAGGATAAAGTCTTCGCCACTCTCCCAATTGAAAGTCTTGATCTAGCGCTAGAGGCCCCATGGAAATTCGCTCAAGATCGACCACTTCCTTGCCACAGGCAGCGACCATGCGCTTGACCTGATGGAATTTTCCTTCTGCAATTTCGATTTCCACGTAGGAGCTGGCGCTTGCCTCATCCACTTCTAAGATCTGCAGTTTTGCAGGTAAGGTCGTGAAGTCCTTGAGGGCAATGCCTGCTTCAAAACGGGCCACATCTGCCTCATCCATGATCCCAGCTACCTTGGCACGGTAGATTTTTGAAACATGCTTTTTTGGGGAGAGCATGGCATGAGCGAGCTTGCCATTATTGGTCAAAAGGAGCAAGCCATGAGTATCAATATCCAGGCGCCCGACAGGAAAGACTTCCTTGTGACGAGCTGTTTCGTCTAATAGATCCAACACCGTTTGGTGATGGTCATCTTCTGTCGCAGAGATGATCCCAGCCGGTTTATTGAGCAGGTAGTAAACGAAGGTCTCATGGACCAGCGCTTCTCCCATAAAGGTCACCTGATCCTTGTCAGGATCGATCTGCAGCTTTCCTGCTGTCTCTTTTTTTCCATTCACTGCGATTTTCTTTTGCTTGAGAAGCTGCTTGACCTCCGTCCGACTCCCCACACCACAATCTACTAAAAATTTATCCAATCGCATGCTTATTTCCCACTATGTTTGACAATCCACAGGCCAAAAACAGATACCAAAATCATGAGCAAGCCAGAAAATCCAAAAATAAAGGCTGGAGCAGATGAGACTGTTCCTAGAAGGCTAAGGACAAAGGTTGTTGCGATCGATCCTGTACTACAACCCAAGACCGCAATAGAAGTTGCTTGGCTCAACACCCCTGCTGGCATCTTATCCGATAAAACATGGTAGACAGTTGTCAGCGCGACACTATAGGTAAAACCTGAAGCAATGGTCACCAGTGCCAAAATGGGAAGATTGGAAGAAAATCCAATCAAGAGCTGGGTCAAGCCAAAGGCCACACCTGATATCAGCAGCAACCGCTCACGGAACAAATGGGTTAAAGGAGAGAAGGCCAATCCAGCCAAAATTCCGACAAATTGCATGGCTGCTAGGATGATGCCTGCCGTTTGGGCAGTGCCGTGTCCGACTTGCTCCACCACACTTGGAATACGGACGGTGATCATGACATTGGACAAGACGATAGCTGCCGCAACGACAGCGAGACCAAGAGCGGTCCGCCACTGACCACCGGTCATCTTGTTCTCCCGATGCTCCTCCTCGATGAGTTCAGCAGAATTCCCATAAGGGACAAAGAGTAAATACAAGAGCAAGATAGGAATACTAATGCCATAGACGAGAAAGGCTGCCTGCCAACCAAAACGAATCAAAAAACTCACCCCGAAGGTCAAAACAGCGGTCCCCACAACCTCTGCCGAACCACGGATTCCCAAGGTCTGGATGCGTTCTTTTCCCTTATAGCGCTCACTGATGATGGCAATGGCAGATACATTTAAGAGCCCTACCGCCATCCCAAAAATAATCCGAGACAGAAAAACAACCGGGTAAGCCGGACTGATCAAGGGAATAAAACCACACAAAGCATAAGCTACCAGACCTGTCACGATCATCTGGCGCTCCGACAAGAGGCGCTCGATCCATTTATTAAAAATCAGCGAGACCATAATCCCAGCCGAAGGAAGAGAAACCAAGAGCTCGATCATGCTGTGAGGCATGTCCTTATAGTAGGCAAACATTTCCGACTGGGCACTAGAGATAGAAAATGAGGTTGTCAAAATAAATGAAAGGGCGAGAATACTCACCTTCTCCATGATCTTTTTCATGAGGTTATCCTTTAAGTTAAACTTTTTTTCACACTTCCTCTATAATAACACGATCTAGTAAAAGGAAGCAATAGATAGAATTAAAAAAACGAAATGATTTCTGTATCATTTCGTTTTTGCTAACAAGTGAGAGGCAAAGATTCCGGTCAGGGCCATCAAGGACCCAATCAAGATAAAAAGCAGGGCATTAGTCGGAGCGAGAGGTGCAACCAGCTGAAGGAAAAATGAAGAGACGGCTGATCCGAGGTTGCAGCCAATCAAAACGAGAGAAGTCGCCAGATTCAAAAGATTGGTTGGGATCTTTTCAGACAGGTGATAGAAAATTCCGGTAACCCCCGTACTGTAGGTAAATCCAGCTAGTAAAGTAGCTAAAACCAGGAGCCATAATTGAGTAGACAAGCCAATCAAGGCTAAAGCTAGACCAAAGCCAAAACACATGATCATCAACAGGTGTTTTTTGAAGAGATGCGTCAAGCTGGCAAATCCCACTCCCGCTACAATCCCTGTCAATTGCATCAGACTTAGGACTGTTCCAGCTGTTGTCGCCGTGCCCATCCGAGCATCGACGATCACCTCAGGCAGACGCAGACTGATAATGGAATTAAAACAGATAATCACGCCAGCAATCACTGCCAGCATGAGGCTAAAGCGCCATTGTGGCGGGCGAAGGCTGAGAGAATTGCCCTTCTTTTGCAACTTTACAGCTACTTGCCTATTTTCCTTAGGATAGGGCACAAAGAGGATATAAAAGAGCAAAATCAAATAGCCTGCACCATAGACGGCAAAGATAGCTGGCCAGCCTAGTGGCAGGAGTTGGCCCACCATAAAGGTCAAGATAGCCGCTCCTACTACTTCAGCAGAGCCACGGTAGCCAAGCATGCGCGTCTTATCATTACCCCTATAGCGCTCACTAATGATGGAAATGGCCTTGGCATTGATCATCCCCGTACCCAGGCCGAAGAAGATACGGCTCAGAAAAATAAGGAGATAGTCTTGAAGGACCAAAGGTACCAGACCACTGGTCGACATCACCAATAAACCAATGATGATCATCTGGCGCTCACTCAACCATCGCTCGACAAAGCTGTTTAAAAAGAGCATGGCCACTACTGAGAAGGCCGGCAAGGAAACCAATAGCTCCACCTGTGCCCCTGAATAGCCCAACTGGCCAAAATAAGCCTTCATGGCTGGTAAACCAGCTGTAATCGAAAAAGATGAAATCAGTATAAGAGACAAGCTCAAGAGACTGATTCTTTCCATTGTTTGTTTCAAGTTAAATTTCCTATACCTTACTGGGAACATTTTGAACTAACTAGCTTTTTCAAATACTATTCAAACTAGTATTTTCAATCGAATCCTAGTATAATCAATTTAACAAAAGAAAAACAGGACATTTGTCCTATTTTTGGAGATCCAGATGAAAAAAATTCACCACCCTAACCAACTTCAAACAATGATTGCAAACTACCAATTGGAGCAGATTTTCCCAAAAGACTGCCTCAGTCAGCTTGAACTCGTCCTCTACCAGGCAGGGGATTACATCTGCCGCCAAGGAACAGAGCAAGCGGTCATTCCCTATTTTCTCAAAGGACGACTGAAAATCGTCCACAGCCTTGAAAACGGCAGCGACACCATCCTTGAAATCCAAGAAAAACCAGGTCTATTAGGGGAGATCGAACTCCTGCTCGATCGAGTTTGTATCACGTCGGTCATTGCCGACCAGGATTCACTGGTCGTTCAGCTCTCTGCTCGGCATTTCAAAGACCGCCTACTGCTGGACCCGACCTTTCTGCGTTCGACTGCCAAGACCTTGGCTAAAAAATTGCACCAGATCAACTATTTCGCTCCTGCTAATTTCCACTACTCGGTCAAGAAGCGCGTGGCGACTCATTTCCTTGAGCATTGCGATGAACAGGGCACCATCAAGCCCAAGATGAACCAATTGGCCCTCCTTTTTGGTATTAGCTACCGCCACCTCAGTCGCGTGATCAAGCAGATGATTGAAGAGGGGTTGATCAAAAGAGACAGACGGATCTATACGATTTTAGACCGAAAAAGAATGGGCGACTTATCCATCAAACACACGGAAACAACTGACAGAAAACTTTAATTTTAAGCTCTTTTGTGTTATCATGGAAGGTAGAAAGAAAGTGAGAGTAAAACAATGAAAGCAATTGAAAAAGTTACAAGAGCATCCCATTTGATTGATATGGATGACATCATCCGCGAAGGAAATCCAACACTTCGAGCAGTTGCGGAAGATGTGACCTTCCCTTTGTCTGATCAGGAAATTATCCTGGGTGAAAAAATGTTGCAATTCTTGCACCATTCTCAAGATCCTGTCATGGCTGAAAAACTCGGTCTTCGTGGAGGCGTTGGACTTGCCGCACCACAGTTGGATATCTCAAAACGCATTATCGCTGTATTGGTTCCAAACCTAGAAGACGCTGATGGTAACCCACCAAAAGAAGCCTATAGCCTTCAAGAAGTCATGTACAATCCAAAGGTTGTTGCCCATTCTGTGCAAGATGCGGCTCTCGGAGATGGGGAAGGCTGTCTCTCAGTAGACCGCAACGTCCCAGGCTATGTGGTTCGCCATGCGCGCGTAACCGTTGAGTACTTCACAAAAGATGGGGAAAAGAAACGCATCAAACTCAAAGGCTACAACTCCATCGTCGTCCAACATGAAATCGACCACACCAACGGCATCATGTTCTACGACCATATCAACCCAAACAACCCATTTGAAATTAAAGAAGGCCTCTTGATATTAGAATAGGATACAAAGCCCGTACAATGACAAAAAAGTAAGGTAGAAGTGAATTCTTCACTTCTACCTTACTTTTTTTATTTACAAGACTACGTCTACCGATTTCTGTCTCTCGGCGCAGTGGTTGATTGGAACTACCCCTACCTGCGGTACTCGTACTTCCTAATCAACTGGGTGGGGGGACTAAAAAGGTCCGGTGGACCTTTTTTGCCCGAGCCTTAAAATCGAAAAGCGAGGTAGAAATCGAGACTTCGTCTACCGATTTCTGTCCTGCTCCCTATATTGCCCAATCTCCGTTGCGGAAGAGTGGGACGCGGGTGCCGTCTTCTCGGATGCCGTCGATATCCATTTGACTTGAGCCGATCATGAAGTCGACGTGGACGTCTGAGCGGTTGAGGCCGGCTGCTTCGAGTTCTTCTTCTGTGAATGCTGCGCCCCCTTCTACGCTGGTTGCATAGGCTGCTCCGATGGCCAAGTGGTTAGAAGCATTTTCATCAAAGAGGGTGTTAAAGAAGGTAATGCCTGACTGTGAAATTGGGCTTGGGTCTGGTACGAGGGCACATTCCCCCAAGGCACGCGCTCCCTTGTTTTTGAAGACCAAATCTTTCATGACTTGATCGCCTTTTTCAGCTGTGATATCTACGATTTCTCCATTTTCAAAGGTCACTTTGATGCCTTCGATGATATTTCCATTGTAGCTAAGCGGTTTTGTAGAAGTGACATAACCTTCTGCGCGACGGAAGTCAGGAGCCGTGAAGACTTCTTCTGTCGGCATATTTGGCAAGAAACCTTCACCTTGAGCATTGATAGCTCCGGCAGATTCCCAAACGTGGTTTTTCGGCAAACCAAGAGTCAAATCGGTCCCTGGTGCTGTGTAGTGAAGGGCTGAGAATTGCTCTTTGTTAAGTTTATCTGCCTTGCTCTTGAGAATAGCCGCATGCTCTTCCCAAGCCTTGACTGGATCTTCCTCGTAGACTCGGCAAGTCTTGAAGATTTGATCCCAAAGGAGATCCACTGCTTCTTCGTCGCTCGTCGCATCTGGGAAGACCTTTTTAGCCCACTCTAAACCAGCTGCAGCAGCAACCGTCCAGCTGACCTTGTTAGATTGAGTGGCAATGCGCATTGGTTTCATGGCCATGCCCAAAGCCTTAGCCGAGGCAGAAAGCTTCTCTGCATCGACGCCATTCAAGGCACCTGGATCAGAAGAACGGACACCAAGACGACTGGCTTTGTGTTCCAAGAAGTAGTTCATCTCTGCAATCTTGTAGTCTGGCACATTGTCCAAGCGATCCATTGGCGCATGGAGGAATGTTTCCCGAGTAGTGAAGTCATCTCCCCATTGGACAATCACTTCGTGCGCCCCCAAGGTATAGGCTTCCTTCACAATCAAGTGAGCCAATTCTCTTTGTTCCACATCGATGTTCAAGACCAAGGTATGGCCGGTTTGCACGTTGATGCCATTTGCCACCAACAATTTTGCGTATTTTTCGAGGTTTTCTTTAAAATTTGGTAAAACCATATTGACTCCTTCATAAGTGATGATCTCTACCTAGTATACCATAAGTCCATGTAGAATTCTTTTAGAGCGTAAACAACCTTTTTTAATATAAGATAGATTAAGTGATTCTGAAAAGAAATAAAAATGAGTTCTTTTTAGAACGAATCAAGAAATACCGAAACTTTCCGCCGTGAAAAAAGTGAGAGTGGGACAGAAATCGGTAATTCGTTAGAATTCGATTTCGTCGTCCCACCTCCGCACAGTTGAGTAGGGCTGTAAAAGCTGATGAAATCAGCGTAGTAGAGCCCACTCAACCACTGCGTCTTGCTCTATAATCCAAAAACAAGAAGAGGCTAGGACTTTTGTCCCAGCCTCACTCGGAATTATTGAGACCTTAGGCTCAATAATTAGTTATGGAACTTCGTAGAAGTTCGCTGACGTCCGTACTCACCTAAGGAAAGTTTCTAAGTAGATTTTGTCTTCAACTGAAAGGATTCCGCTCCTGCAGAATCCTAATTCTTCTTTCTCGATCAAGGAAGAACATAGCCTTGATCGTCTACTGTATGGGGATGCCCAGAATTTCCATTTCCTCTCAAAGCTTCCAAATCTTGATCTAAAATTGAATTGTAATCCGTACTACCTTCACGGGTTACCCGAGTCGATACTTGGCGCAAGAGTTTTTCATTGAGATTACGAACCCAACGACCATTACTATGGTCATTGGCACGCATATAATTTTCTTTGACGATCTCTCCATAAAGAGCTTCGTTGACTTGGTAGCCTTGCTTGCGCAGTCCCAACAAACCGATCTCGACGATCTCATCTGGGCTATAGTCTTCGAAGTCAAAGGTAGTCGGGATCCGACTTTGCAGACCTGAATTGACCTGCAAGAATTCGTGCATCTCTTTCGTGTAGCCCGCAAAGATAATCACGATATCACGACGGTGGTCCTCCATAAATTTGAGGATTTCATCCAAAGCTTCCTTCCCAAAATCATCATTTGAACCGGTAAAGAGCGTATAGGCCTCGTCGATAAAGAGGACTCCACCCAGTGCACTTTCTAGGACTTCGCGCGTCTTCAAGGCCGTTTGACCTTGGTAGCCTCCAACTAGATTGCTCCGCGACACTTCGATGAATTTCTTCTGATTGATCACCCCTTTTTGGAAGAGGATATTACCTAAAATGCGGGCAACGGTTGTCTTCCCTGTACCGGGATTTCCAAGAAAGAGAGAGTGCAAGGTCGTATCTTCGACGATACCGCCTTGTTCAGCCCGTTTTTGGTTGAACTCAGCCATGGCTACGAATTGTTCGACTTGCTCTTTCACCTTGGCAATGCCAACCAAACGGTTGAGAGCAGCCATCCCATCTTCTTCCTTGTCAGCTCCTGCCTGGTACTTGCCTTGGTTAAGGACAGCATCAATATCACTGTTCAAAATAGTCTCAATATCATCGGAACCTTGGGCCACTACCCGATCTGCCATGGTCTTGGTCAATTGCTCATCGAGATTGCGGATCCAACGACCATTGCTCTTATCTAGTGAGGCATCATAAGCCCGCTTAATATGCCGCGCATAGTAGTCACGGTCTTCAAGCTTGTAGTCCCCTTTGCTTAAAATCATTTCCCCTAGTTGGACAATCTCATCTCCTGTGAAATCTTCAAAGATGAAATTATTTGGCACCCGAGAACGAAGTCCTGGATTTGTCTTTAAGAACTCCTCCATTTCCTTGGTATAACCGGCAAAGATGATCATAATGTCATCGCGATTGTCCTCCATAAACTTGAGGATGGTATTGATCGCCTCGATCCCAAAATCCGCACCGCTGTCCTTTTTATCCAAGCTATAGGCTTCATCAATAAAGAGAATACCCCCACGCGCTTTTTCAAGCAGAGCCTGGGTCTGTTCAGCGGTTCCTCCAATATTCGAAGAGATCAGATCGGACTCCGTTGCTTCCACAAAACGGAATTCCTCCCCTGAGAGGACACCTGCATCAAAGAGCACTTGTCCCAAGAGACGGGCCACAGTGGTCTTTCCTGTACCAGGATTCCCCATAAAGGCCGCGTGGAGCGTTTGCTTTTCAGGCGCCTTACCACTGGCAATCCGTTTCTTGTTAAATTCCACCATGTTGATCATTTTCTTGATCTCATGTTTAACTTTTTCAAGACCGATCAGGCCATTGAGTTCCTGAAGAGCATCTTGTTTCTTATCTGGCTCAGACCCCGTTGTAGGGATTGGAGCCACCGTTGCATCCGATACTGGTCCCGTAGAAGCCACTTGCGCATTGCCCTTGGCCACTTCTCTACCGATAAGATAGTCACAACCATCCTCGATTTCCTTGGTCAGATCACGCGCATCGCCCTGCCTATAGGTTATGGTGCCTGCCTTCACAAAGGCCCCACCTTGAAGCCGGATATTGGGATCCGCAATCTTATGACAAATCATATGCTCAGCCATCAGCACACTATCATCAAAAGCTCCAAATGAAATGGTTTGGGCATTTTCATTCAAGAAGGTCGTTTCTCCAGTCAAAGAAGCAAAGGACTCTTCATAGACGCATAAAAATTCTGTAAATGTAGCCTGGTGAGCTCGGATCATACTATTGAATGAATTGATAGAGGTGATACGGTCCGAATCCGAATTGAATTGAACATTGTTGTCAAGACAGACTCCAGTCCCGGTAGGCAATTCAATTTTACAGTTTTCAGATTCCCAGATGACATTCCTCAACCAAACTGGTGGAAAATCCTTTTCCAGATCCCCGCCTGTAATCGTTGAATTTTTTGCGATCACTTCTGAGTCCTTGGCATGGATCGTATTATTCCCAAATTTTTCAATATGGACATTTTCTAAGGTCAATTTAGATCCTTCTGACAGATCAATTTTAGAAAAAATCGTTGAATTTTGAACGGACAATTCCGATGCTGACATTCCGATGACACTTTGGTGTTTTTCCGGAACCTTCATCCCAACTCCATCCAATGTCATTTTCGAATGCGTATCCATATAGATAAAAAATTCACTATTTGTCGGAGTGGTGACTTCAAAATAGACCTGTTTACAGGTGATAGCTGACTCATTCCATAAGGTCAAGGCAGTATAGTTCCCACCAACTTTAAACCACAGGTCTTCAAATGTCACCTGAGCTCCCTCTACAAATCGGAAAGAAGCCTCAATGGTGTTGTTAAACATGCGCCCATTGCCATTTGGATTTGGAACCACGTGCCCCACAAAATGAAGGCTCTTATTGATCACAATCACCTCATCTGTCGGCCATTGAAAGACATACCCATTTTCAAACTCGATGGTATCTCCATCCTGCGCTTTTTCAATCGCATCCATAAAGTTCCAACTATTGTTGTAAGGCCCTACTAAATATCTCGCCACTCCCCTGTCCTCTCTTTCATCTTTTTGAAGAAAATCCCTTTCTTTCGGGTTGCTTCTCACAAACACTTGTTACTAAAAATTTTAACACATTCTAGGGCCAAAGAAAACACCTATCAGATCTGAGAAGACTGAAAAAGAGAGTGGGACAGAAATCGGTCATTCGTTAGAATTCGATTTCGTCGTCCCACCTCTGCACAGTTGAGTAGGGCTGTAAAAGCTGATGAAATCAGCGTAGTAGAGCCCATTCTACCTCTGCGTCTTGCTCGACAATCCAAAGAAAATTGAGAGGCTAGGACTTTTGTCCCAGCCTCCTGTCAGTTACTCTTTCAAGGCTGAACATAAGCCGGCTAGAGCCATTGCTCCTGAGAGCATGGCGGTGGAAAGGAGCAGGACATTGTCTGCCACTAACGAATCTTAAGCACGTAGATCCTCCATCAAGTCTGAGACTGATTCAAAGGGCTGACTCATATTCCGATTTTGCTCTACATCCGTTACGACTTGGAGCAACTTACCATGATCGTCTAATCGAACATCAAAAGGTAAGCCTTGATATTGAATAGCCTGACGAAGGAAAATGTTGATAGCCGTGGTCATATCCATCCCTAAATGATTAAATACCAGTTGGGCTTGCTTTAAATTAATGGTTAAGACAATTATAACTTACTTCCTATAAATTTTTTGACCATAGGTAAAATTTCTTTTTCCAATCCTTTTATTTGATCCGATTCCCATTTTGTTTTTTCTGTTATGCTAGCCATTATTTGTAATTTTAAACTCTGACGATCAAAAATTCCTTCCCACTGTTTATATTTTGCACTCGGAACTAAATTCCCAAATTTCGAATTTTGACTATCTGTAACGATACAAAGGTTCCCAAAGGAGTGTAAGAATTGATCATCCATTTTCTCAACTCTTTCATCATTATTTGGATGTTGCGGAAACCAATGCTCTATAGAACGGCGATATGCAAATTTAAACTGATCAAATTTTATACCTTTATACTTTCTTCCTAATTCTTCACGGTTTTTCCACAAGATATAATCAACAAAATTGAATGCATAAACAGGAATATCACCATATTTCTTGATCATATCTTCCTCAGTGAATAATCTTCCCTCAGCATATCTTGCAGCCATTATTTCAAGAAAATCCTTAAAATAAGAACCAAATTCCGGTTGATCTAACTCTTCAATATGGTTGAAGAGGAATTGCAAACTTTCATATAACCAACGACTATCACGATTGGCAGTGAAAGTTACAGCAAACATAGATTGAAGAAGAATGATGTTTTTGTTCATTTCTGAATCTGAAAATGTATTCTTAGTAAAGCGTTCTTCAACTATGTAATGCTCTTTTGCTTTTCCATTTGGCTGGTATTCATAGTAAGTACCCTTCTGCAAAAACCATTCATCATTATTTCTGCTTGAAGAATCCATATTTGAATTTCTAACGATGAAATTATCAAAAATATGTTTCATTCTAAGAAGGAATTCACTGAAATTAATAACCCAAGTCTTATTTTTATTTTTTATATCAAATAGAGTTAAGAGTTTCTTATCATCTAACTGAACCTCACTAGTATCCTTACCTTCCCAAATCGCCAATACATGGAGTAAAAACGTCGGAAAATCAATAACTTGGGTATAGTCACCAAAATCTTTTTCTATTTCTGTAATTTTCTCATTTACCTTTATTCCTAATATATCTGATAACTTTCTTCTTTCATTTTGATAAAAATCAATGTCATCATAAATGTTATGAAAGGAGTAATTTGAAAAGTCCCATCCAAAAATACGTTCACGTTCTTGAAAACTATCTGCCCTCTTCCGCCTCATCTTAAATTGACTTGCTACTGGCTTATCAAACTCTGCGCAAGCATCCCAGATTCTTGCAAACTTTTGAGCCATTTCTTGATCTATACCGAACTTAGCCATCATTTGCGCCTTAAGAATCTCATGAGCCTCTAGTTGTTCTCCTCGAGAATTGAAACGTTCGAAATAAAGATTCAAATCTAAATCTTTAGGAAGAATACTACGAAAAATGATGACTTTATTAAAAAGATAATCAACGAAGGGCTGAGGTTCAAGTTGGCGCTCTCCTAGCACTTTTTTCAAGGCATCTTTAGCATGTCCGTAACCTCTAGTCAGCTCATTTTCATCGTCCTCAGAAATTTTTTCCTTGGTAAACAACTTTTGGATATTCTCGTTTGACTTCCTCCTAGCTGGGAAAGTAAGATTGACAGCCTTCAATCTATCAAAACTAAACTCATGCTTCAAAGCTAAGGCAATCAAATTAAGAGCTGTTGTCCGTTGTTGCCCATCTATGATTTTGAAAATAGCATTCTCTTCATTAACAACTAATGTTCCAATATAATAATTGTCTCTCTTTTCTTGAAAAGCATCTGCCACATCGTTCAATAATTGTTCAATTTCATCATAAGTCCAAGCAAAATTTCTCTGATAAAGAGGAATAGCATAGGTATCTTCATTTAACAAACCGTTAACGGATAAGCTTATATGTGTTTCTACCATTTATCTTTTTCCTCTTCTATAATTTGTTCCATCGTATAATTTTCAAATAATTCTCTATCTATCTTAACCATGAAATCATTCGGAGTCACAGCATGAGCTAAAACTTGAAATAGTTTTTGAACTTCTCTTTGTCTGAACTTCCCGCCTGCAGCGTAGTTTCCTACAGTAGCGTCATATATGGCTCGAGACTTCACACGGGGGTAGTAAGCCCAAATAAACAAGGTTTCTACTATTTCCTTTGATAGCTTATCTTTTCCAAATCTCTCCGCAAAGAGAGAACAAATGTTTAGAAACAGATTGTGGCACTTGCGATAGCGCCCCTTTGAACTATTGTAAATTTTTAACATACCTTCAGGGTAATCTGAACCATTTTCTTCACTCCTAGGATCATTAAAAATTCCTAACTGTTTATTTAAAACATCTATATGATCTTTAATCATTTGATGAACAGATTCAATATATTCAAAAAATTTGCTTCCATCTATGATTGGCATAGTAATTGACATAGGGAAGTTTTCAATATGACGATATAATTCTAGGTATGGAAAATTCTGATTTAAATCAACACCTTTAAAATCGTCAATAAAATCTTCTGTAAAACGCAGATAAGAACCATAACGCTTGTTAGTTAGTCCTGTTTCTCCCCTAGACCAACGTCTCATACGGAAAAGATGCTTATCAAATAGATCTTTCAGACTTAAATCGTCATCTTCCACAAAATGCTCCCATTTCTCAACAATTTTTTCATCTTCTGAGTCTTGTTGACGAAGATGATAGGCTTTGAGTAAATCATGGGGTTCTAAAGATTTTCCACGATTATTCTGAGAATCAAATAATTGAAAGGCTTCTGCCAAACGTTCCTCTGGCATGATGATACAAGAAATAGAACAATTTTCCAATAAAAATTCGCAAATATCTTTTGCCTGGCTTGTACCAACCAATTGAGTTAAATTTTCCCACTCGTTATAATTTTCTCTTGCATGATAGCAGGATAACTCTCCAAATTCAGCACCTAAAAGTTGATTAGCGCCTTCATAATCCTTTAACTTTTCTAATGAATGAAGAAACAAGGAAATAGAAATTAGCCGTTGCTGTCCATCGACAATATCTAAGTATCCATCATTTTCATGCAAGATAACAGAACCAATCTGATATTCCTTTTTCCCCATAGCATCTCGTAAATCATAAAAAAGATTACGTATATGCTTTCTGTTCCATTTATAAGGTCTTTGATAAGAAGGAATTCGCAAATCCTCTTCTTTCAATAGTTCACCAACCTTTTTAGAAGTAAATTGAATACTCATTTTATCCGCCTTTATCGTATTTTAAAAAAACTACAAATTCATATGAATCTGTAGTTAAGAGTGGCTAATTCTTTTGAATAACACTTGTATTAGGAATATTTTTTGAATACTGTTCTGCTGCTTCCTTTGTCCAAAATCCTTGTGCAATCATATTGCCAAACTGATCAATAACAATCCATTCAGTCATATCTCCATCACCTTTCTACTTTTTTATTAATTATATATTAATCATTTATCATTAGAGGTAGTATAGCATATAAAAATTGTAAAATCAATATTATCTATGTAGAACATAATATTATTTTTCTCAATTTAAGATCAACTACAATAAATTTTCTATATTTGAGAATACAAGTATATAAAAACAGGAGTAAAATAGTACGATTTTTAGCAAATTTCGTTCTGTCCTACTCCTGAAAAGATAGTGTAACATTCTTCCAAACTTAGAAAATGAACAATTAAATCAATCAGTTACTGCATCTTGTAATTATGACTTTTGTTCATTTAAGATTGATAACGTTTGAATAAAAATCATTTATCCATCAAAACAAATCATCAAACAAACTCAACTGATTATCCTCTGGCATATTGCCGAGAATGCCCATTTCATCCATCTTCTCAACCAGGGTTGAGGAGACACCGCCACGCTTACGGAGCTCGGTCTTAGAAAGGAATTCTCCTTCTTCACGCGCCCGCACGATTTGCTTGGCAACGTTCTCTCCTAGACCATCCATAGCGACAAATGGTGGAATGAGGGTGTCCCCATCGATCAAGAATTCTGTTGCCTGACTGCGATAGAGGTCGAGCTTGCCAAACTTGAAACCCCGCTCCCACATCTCATTGACAATCTCAAGGGTAGTGTAGAGGTCGATCTCGACGTTGGAAGCTTCGTTGTTCTTGCGTTTCTCAGCGATTTCTTTCATCCGAGCTTTCACGGCCTCCAGGCCAGCTCCCATGGTTTTAATATCAAAGGCCTTGGCCCGAATCGAGAAGTAGGCACAGTAATAATAGAGAGGATGATGCACCTTAAAGTAGGCCACCCGAAGGGCCATCATAACATAGGCCGCCGCATGGGCTTTAGGGAACATGTACTTGATCTTCCCACAGGACTCGATGTACCACTCAGGGACATTGTTTTCCTTCATGGCTTGGATGTAGCCATTGCGCTCTTCTTCTGAGATCTTGAGCCACATGCCTTTCCGCACGCGCTCCATGATGGTAAAGGCCATCTTAGGCTTGAGCCCCGCGTGCATGAGGTAAACCATGATGTCGTCCCGACACCCGATAACGGTTGATAGATCGGCAATGCCCGCCTTGATCAAGTCTTGGGCATTTCCTAACCACACGTCAGTACCGTGAGACAGACCAGAGAGCTGAAGCAACTCGGCAAAGGTCGTCGGATGGGTTTCATCGACCATGCCCCGAACGAAATTGGTTCCAAACTCTGGAATTCCCAGCATACCCGTAGAAGTCCCAATCTGCTCAGGAGTCACTCCTAGAACGTCTGTCCCAGAAAAGAGAGCCATGACATCTGGATCATCCATAGGAATTTCATTGGGGTCAATGCCTGATAAGTCTTGAAGCTTGCGAATCATAGTCGGATCATCATGCCCGAGGACATCGAGCTTGAGGACGTTCTCATCGATATCGTGGAAGTTAAAGTGGGTGGTCTGCCATTCAGCGGTCACATCATCTGCTGGATACTGGACCGGAGTAAAGTCATAGACATCCATGTAGTTTGGAATTACAACGATCCCGCCTGGGTGTTGACCGGTCGTCCGCTTGACACCAGCAGCTCCTAGAGCGAGGCGCTCGACCTCAGCATCTCGGTAGTACTTGCCAAAATCACGCTCATAACCCTTGACAAAACCGTAAGCAGTCTTGGCTGCGACGGTACCAACCGTCCCTGCCCGAAAGGCATACTGCTCGCCAAAGATATCACGAACATCCAAGTGGGCACTTGGTTGGTCTTCCCCAGAGAAGTTCAAGTCAATATCGGGTACCTTGTCTCCATCAAACCCAAGGAAGGTTTCAAAGGGAATATCCTGCCCATTTTTGCTGAGCTTGTGGCCGCAATTTGGACAATCCTTGTCCGGCATATCAAAACCAGATCCATATGTCCCATCTGTGATGAACTCACTGTATTGGCACTGGCTACACACATAGTGAGGGGAAAGCGGATTAACCTCCGTAATCCCGATCATGGTCGCGACAAAGCTGGATCCGACGGATCCACGCGAACCAACCAGGTAGCCCCGCTTATTGGAGCGATGCACCAGCATTTGCGAAGCCAGATAAATCACGGCAAAGCCATTCCCCAAGATAGAGGTCAATTCCTTTTCGATCCGCAGATCGACAATATCAGGGAGAGGATTACCATAGATCTCAAAGGCCCGCTTATAGGTCAATTCCGCAACTGTTTCTTCAGCCTTGTCGATAAAGGGTGTATAGAGGTCGCCCTTGACCACTTCGACCGGCTCAAAGGTCTCTGCTAGCGCATTGGTATTTTCAATAACAATCTTGCGCGCCAAGTCTTCCCCTAAAAAGGCAAATTCATCCAGCATTTCATTGGTGGTTCTGAAATGCGCTTTAGGAAGTGGCGCTGGCTGGGCATCTTCTCCATGCCCGATGGTCCGGTTAATCATGGCCCCTTGACCGAGACTGCGGACAATGATTTCCCGATAGATCTCATCTTCCGGCTCCAGATAGTGGACATTTCCTGTGGCAAGAACGGGCTTACCAAGGCGATCTCCCACTTCGATCAAACTCTTGATAATGGTCTGGAGCTCGTCCATGTCCTTGACCTGCTCCTTGGCAATGAGGGGTGCATAGATAGCCGGTGGCATGACCTCGATAAAGTCGTAGTACTTGGCCACTTCGACCGCCGCATCCACCCCTTGGGACATGACCGCATCAAAAACTTCCCCTTCTGAGCAGGCCGATCCAAGGATCAAGCCATCGCGGTGGGTATCCAGCACAGTCTTGGGAATCCGTGGGACTCCTTCGAAATACTTGGTCCCAGAAAGTGAAACCAGTTTAAACATGTTCTTAAGGCCGGTCTGGTTCTTGACATAGAGGGTGGCATGCTTGACCCGCGCCTTCTTATAAGAATTTTCATCGATCAAATCGATATTCAGATCCTTGAGATTGGTCACCCCGTGCTTTTCAGCGACTTCTTTGATAAAGATAAAGAGCAGGCGTCCCGTTGCTTCCGCATCGTAGTTGGCCATGTGGTGGTGCTCCAAGCCCACTCCAAACCGCTTGGTCAATGGTCCCAAGCCATGCCGTTTAAAATCTGGATAGAGGTTGCGGGCAAATTCCAGGGTATCGATGACTGGCTGGGTGATTTTTGGAAGACCATGACGCTCATAGTTAGCATTCATGAAGCCCACGTCAAAGGTAGCATTGTGGGCGACAAGCACAGTCCCCTCACAGAAGGCCTGAAATTCCTTCAAGACCTGCACCAAGGGCTTAGCCCCCCGGACGTGCTCATTGGTGATGCCTGTCAATTGGGTCGTAAAGGCGGACAAAGGATGGCCTGGATCAATAAACTCGTCAAACTCCTCAATGACATTGCCCTTGTACATCTTAGAAGCGGCGACCTGGATCAAGTCATTGTAAATGGCTGAAAGTCCCGTCGTTTCCACGTCAAAGACCACATAGGTTGCTTCATTGAGGTCCAAGTCCACCTCGTTATAAGTGATGGGCACCTTGTCTTCTACGATATTGGCTTCCATCCCATAGATCAGCTGGATTCCAGCTTTCTTGGCTGCTTTAAAGCCATGTGGGAAGCTCTGCACATTGCCATGGTCAGTGATCGCCACCGCCTTGTGGCCCCATTCGGCTGCCTTGGCGATCAGCTCTTCGACTTCCGGCAGGGCATCCATAGTCGACATATTGGTATGCGCATGGAATTCTACCCGGCGCTCGCCTTCTGGCATCAGGTCCTTGCGGGTATAATGCACGACTTCCTGGATGTCTTGGACATTCATAGTCAAGTCGCGCGTGAAATTGTTCATTTCGATATTTCCCCGTACCCGTAGCCAGCTGTTCTTCTTGATCATGTCAAACTTCTGGGCTTCTTCCTCATTTTTGACCCATTTCTGAAGGGAAAAACTAGAAGTATAGTCGGTCATCTTAAAGCTGATCAAGACTCGACCGGTCCGTGTCACCTTGTGCTCCACGTCAAAGACCACGCCTTCAAAGACAATTCGGTTCTCTTCTGTTGTGATCTCGATCATCGGAGTGATCTCGGCCTTGTCTAGCTTAGGTTTAGCCGCCGCCTTCTTAGCCTTGAAGTCAAAGGCCGGCTTTTCTTCAACCGCTGGTGGCGGAGCCATCTGAGCCAAGGATTCCATGGCCCGCAAGGTCTCTTCATTGGCCGCTTGGAAGATCTTTTCATTTTCCTGCTCAAAGCGCGCCACTTCTTGCTCTGTCAACTCTTCATCAGACTCCACTCGACAGGTGAAATGCGGAAAACCAAAGGCTTCCAACTGCTTGGCAAGGTTGGGCAAATGGTTCTTACGGAAATGCTCTGTATCGACCGAAGAAGGCCCTGAGATGATCAATTCCTGCCCTTGTGCACGTACCTGCAAGTCTTGGTAAAGTCCCTTAAAGCCTTGACTCGCGCAAGGCCCATCCTCAAAGACCTCCCGGTAGTAGGCCTGCAATAAATCATCTGAAAAATCCGGATTGGCCACTTGAATGGTAAAAGTCGCCTGGTTTCCTGTCTTTGAAAATTCGTCCTTCAAGCGCTGGCGCAATTCCTTAAACAAAGCAATCGGCAAGACTTCCGCAAAGGCAAAGCGGAACTCCCAAACCCGACTGACCTTGTGCACCACGACTTCTTGAATCTCCGCATGCAAAAAGGCACTGGAAGATCGCATCTCCAGCGGCATATCCAGCTGATCCATTAAAATTTCAAAGGTGTTGGACATTGTTTCTCCCTTGATCTTGATTCTTTTGCTCGCTTTTGAGTGGCCCACTTTCTAAGCAAAAACAGACCATTCAAAAACATTCGTAACCCTTATTTTATCACAATTTAAGGATTAATTCGAGGGAGAAGTGAAGACAAAAAAATCACCGATCGGACGGTGATTCGCTTATTCATTTTATCATTATCATTTTTCATAATTTGATTTCATTAATTCTAATAATTGAAAATCACAACATTGATTCTTTATCAAGGTTTGGTACGGATTCAAATCCGATAGCTTTCCTACCCCTACTCGCATGTTATAAACCTTTAAAGCTTGAGCAACTATCTTTTCTATATCATTTTTTACTACATCATATTGTTTAGATAATAGTATTGCGTATTGTTTATCTGTTGCAAACAATTCTTTAAAATCTATAAAATCTACTTCTGTTAGGGGAGCAGGCAACATATTATTAATGAGTAGATTACCTAAATATTCAACTTCTCCTTCACTATTCACTCTTGATAAAGTATGAAATAAATTTTTATGGATTTTAGGAGCACTATAAGTAATTTCGCCTGTTTCATTTTCAATAAACTTTGGAGACGAGAATGGAATATAATATTCCAAACCATTTATATCTACACCTAATACCAAATATGGTCTAGTTCCTTTTTTATTCTCTTGAATATGAGGTTCCTTTTTACGAAGATAATTTATGTACGAGTCTGAAATGAAGTGAAAACTAAATTCTGTCATTATTCTCCCTACTAAAAAACCCCTTTATGAAAGGGGATTGTTCCAACTTTAGGTAGGTATGGTATCACCTTAATGTTTTGCCAACTTTAGGTAGGTATGGTATCACCTTTTGTAATATTATGATATCACAAATCACTAAAATAGTCAACGTATTTCGTCGAAGATCAGTTTCAACGAAAGTCTATCAGACTGATCATTCCCCACTGCTTGCCTCTGTTTCTGAGCTGGAACTCGGTGTCCGTAGCAGATCCTTCATCTGAGACTGGACCGCTTCTCTTGAGCTTTGTTCTTGCTTTTGGATGTTCTCCACAGCTGGCTGCAATTTCTGACGGATTTCCACTTTCTCCTCTTGCTCTTTTTGCGCTTGGAGGGTCGGACGGTACATGGCAAAGAAAGCCCCAATGACCACGATCAACGCAATCAGGCTCACCCCATAGCGTTTTGACTGTTCCTGAGAGTCGACCTTGACGCCTTTGACTGACAAGTCCTTCCACTCCGGATGCTCTTTCTCACAAGCAACTTTCTTAGCCTTGGTCGGCATGACCAAGACTTGGTTCATCAAGGAAATCATCCCCATGACCACGAGCAAGTAGGGAATATAGCGCGATTGATTGAGAATCATAACGATCAATAATACCAGACCGATCCCCGCAATCCCCAGATTAAACGCAAAACGCATCAAAAATTCTTTTTTCACTTGTAAGTAAGTTTCTTTTGACATCGGTTACTCCTTATTCATTTTTTATACATCATTCCTTACTATCTTACCGAAATTTAGTTTGAAGAGCAAGTTCGTCACTAGGTGGATAAAGTTGGGGGAAAGATATAGGAATGAATCACATGCCACCCCTTTCTTTATAATATTTCCCCTTAAAAATTGTTTTTCCCTTAAAATGAAATGTATGTTAAGGGAAAAACGTTATGTATCAATATAAAAGACCACCCGAAGGAGGTCTAACTAAATATTATCATTACAATTTTTCTAGAAAGATAATAATGGTGAAGATTAAGTCTTATTTCCTCAATTATTCAATCGGGGCTTCTATTTTCCCTTTTGGTATTGAATCACCATTTTCCTTCAACCAAATATTATAAAATTCTCTGAATTTTTCCTCACTCTCATTAATATATCCTTCAAAAAGCACCTCGGATATATTTTCCTCATTAAAGTAGAAAATCTCATTTAAATCCAATCCAACTGGGAACTTACAAGCACTGTAATCAAACCATAATTGGCTATCAGTTTCCTCAATTAAAGGTGCTCTACTTAAAATCATTAATTCTTGACTTCCGTCTTTTAAACGAACAACTGAACCGATACTTAACATATGAATTCTCCTTATTTTTTAACTTTAGCTTTGAAAGAGTAGATTGGGGAATAAAAAATTAAATTCCCAGATGATAAAAACAGAAATGATGTGATTAATAGACCAAAATGTATTATAAAATTGGGCTCAAAGTTTATTAAAATTGCATAACATACTGCAACGAACATTACCATAGGAATAGTTGCATATGTTAGTGGTAATATTATATTCTTTGTGTCTGCTGGGAAACAATACACTTTTCTAGGTGTTTTATCTACCACAATTTCATGCATTCCTTCCCCTCTACCCATCCAGATCCGAAGTCCCACTACAAAAATTAAAATCAACATCATCAAGGATAGATTAAGCAAGTGAGAGGTAAAATTGAGGTATTTTTCTATTGGAAATGCCCTTGCTAATAGCATTGAGGTTACTCCTAGACCAAGCGATGTCTTCCCAATTTTATTATTCACTAAACTCTGATGCTTCTTGTCTCTTTCAAATACTTTTGGAGCTATGGCTTCTACTTCTTCCTCTGTTAGCTGATAAGCTTTATGAGGAATAAAATAAACAAACCATGGCAGAAAATAGGTGATGATGATGGGCCGATCGACCTCCATCAAATACCACTCTCCGTCAACTTTTAATAAATGATATCGAAAGTTCATTTTCGGCAACCGCTCGATTTTTGCTGGTTTAAACATAGATTATCCTTTCTTTTTACTCCAATTAATCAAAGGGATTTAAAAATGATACGGTGTCCGAAAATGCTTGACCAACATCATTCATTCTCTCACCTGCCCACTTCATTCCATCATCAAATTTTTCACCAGCCCATTTCATTCCATCATCTAATTTACTTCCAAGCCAATCTAATCCATCACGCATGCCTAAGAAATTTTTGTCATACCCATATTCGAATATTTTATAGGCACCGTAACCTGCAGCTACACTAGCTACACCAGCCCAACCAACCGGGTTCGAACTTAGAGCAGATGCTGTTAGCCCTGTTACAGCGGTACCAACAAATGTACTTGTCCCAGTATGTACTACTGCTTGCCCAAGGGTTTTCCTCTTATTTTCCATGTCATCCCACATACCAATTCCAAATGCGACTACTTTAAACAATGGATGGTCAACAATTTTTCCAAAATCTGTCAAGAAGTTTCCAGATTTTGATAATTTAGTTGCTTCAGAGACTGCATCCCGATAAGATCCACTACTGCTATCATACATAACAAATCCATTTTCACCATCTTGAAGGAACGTAATAAACGGCTTAAGTTTTGATGATGCAGTATGTAACATCCATTTGCCAGCCTCACCTACCGTATCCATCCCAACATCCATATATTCACTTAATTTAGAAAAGAAATCACTATATGGGTTAATTATTTTATCTTTATTGTTATTTTTAACTTCTTGTTTTTTCTTTTCATTGTATGAATTTATTTTCTGTTGAATATTTTCAGGTAATTCCCTATTCGAATATCTCTTCTTATAAGCATCGATTTTCTTAACGTCATCTTCATTAAGCTCTTTCCCGTCTTTTATTTTCTCAAGAACCTTCTGATAATCTTCATCAATCTTGGCTTTCTTATCCCATTCGCCTTCGATACTCTTGACCCAAGCCAGAGTCTTTTGAGAATGTTTAGGAAAAGTCCCACCGAAGCTCGCAAAATCTCCCTGTATCATATTCAATCCGGAAGCCAAGTTTTTAACCACAGTGTCCATGCTCTTAGCACCTTCTCCTGAGAAAACTTCATTGGAACTTCCTGCAAATAGATTCAGCTTGCGAAGTTTATCCATCTTCTCATTTTTTTGGGACGTTAAACCATCCATACGAGAAGATATATTTTGCAGGAGACTCTTATCCGCATGGTCACTTCCTTCCATAGCACGATAAGTGCCTCTGATTCCACTAATACTACTCTCAAGGCTTTGAATTTCACTTTCAAGTACGGCTGAATCCAAATCTTCTCCCCCAACTTCTGACCGATATTTTGAGGGGAGTTTGGGTACGGCTTCACTGAGGTACTCAGAATACATGATGGCCCCCTTAATCAGTGGCGTAATCACACTCACTCCGTATTTCTTACCAGAATCATAGGCACTCCCTTGCAAGTCACCGGCTCCATTAAAGTTAGAGAGAGCTGTGACGGCTGAGTTATAGGCAGTTACCCTAGCTTTTCCAACGGAAGACATGGTCTGTCCTTGTGTATCCGATGATCCTAATACCATTTTGACCATATTATTTTTTCGACTCCTGTTCTATTAATAGTTTCTTTCTAGCATGGTAGAGTTCATTGAGTTGCTCATCCAGCTGATTTTCTCGCTTCTTAATATCCGCTCTTCTTTCTTCAGACCATTCTTCAACCATAGCTCCGATGCCTTCTACACTCACGATTAGATTTTCGTAGACTTGATAGTCTTTGGAAGATATGGGCAGCGTTAAGATCTGACGAAGAGGTTTTAAGCTTTGTCGATGTAGTTCAAACATTTCCTTTTCTGCTCGCTCCACTTTCCTTTTTTCTAAGTTCAGTTGATCAAGTGATTGGGCAATGTTTTTTTTCTTTTTATCGATCTCTTCTAAGGTGATTGGTTTCATTATTCTGCAAAGTATCCTGAATTTGGTACAAACTCTCCACTTTCACCAGGAGCTGCACTTGTTTCTGGTAAATTAGATGTATTAGCATTGATGTTGGACGCGATATTACTATCCATGGCTACAAATTCTGCCGCAACCCCATGAATCAATCCTACAAAATCATTTAGCACACCACTAATAGATTCCGCATAGTTGGCTTCTTCTGGAATTTTCTGCGCTGCAGTACTATTTCCTGGATACTCACTTGATCCATCCAGTGTGACGGTATCAGCTGATGTTATACTTCCAGCCGCACGCGCTATTCCTGAAGCGATAGAACTTGCGACTTCTTCTCTACTCTGTATTGGTGTCATATAGTTACCTCCCTATCCATTCTTGGTGATTTTAAGTTTAATAGCTTGCTTGCGATCATGCAAGTAGATTTCATCTGAAGCAAGACGCGCTTCTCGATTATTATAAGGCTTATCTAGGAACAGTTGGTCCATCAATCTCATACCGATCATAAACCATTGAGCATTTCCTTTGAGATATTTCGGTACTTCATTGATGTTATTTCCAAGATAGGCATATTCACTTCCTATTACAAAGTGCATACCAACTCGTGGTCCATTGTCAAATAGATAGCGTAAATCTTTTTCTGTAAGTCCCTGATCGACGATAGGCTTAATAGTTGGCATCATGATCAACCAGTCTGAATACAGATCTTTTTCAAGACATCGATCAACCTCATAGATTAATTGTTTAGCAATTTCAGCAATTTCCTGACTGCTACTAATATAAGTAGAAACTTTATCCTTATAAGCAACACATTCTTCTAATGGATCCACCAGCATAATATGTAATTTTGATCCAAATTGAAGTGCTGTATTTAACAAATGTTTTTGCTGATTTTCCAGTGATTCTGGAGAGTCCGCCATAAATACCAGATTTTTCATGCGATCAAATGGAATCTTGACAGTTTTGACCATTTCAAAGTCAAGTCCAATTGGAAATTCTAGATTTTCCATAGACTCTTTCACATCCTCACGTCCATAGAAGGCTGCTTCTGTCAACTCATCTGGCACCATTGGGATGCCTGCTGGGGTGTGGCCTGTCCACATTTCCTTGAGGCTTTGGACTTGGTCGCGGAGGTTGTTGATGATTTGGATATCATTGTCCCCTGCGACTGGTAGGGCAAACTGGACGACATCGACTTCATCACGCTTCATGAGGGCCCGTCCCTTGATGTCTTCCATCGTAGATGCCAGTGGGGTTGCTCCCACGATACCGCGGACTTCAGAGATATCATTTTGTGGCAAGGTCAACTGGTGCTTGAAGTTTGAATAGAGCTGAGCCCGTAGGTTGTTCTGACGGCTAGCTGTGATGATCAAGTGCACACCGATGCTGAGACCTTCACGAGAGATCCGCATGAAGAGCTTGAAGAGGTCTGTCTCATAAGGTTCGTCCTTCATAGACTCATAGCTATCCATGAGGATAACCATAGTAGGCTCTTGCTTGCCGGTCACTTCACGGTAGAGGGCGATGGTGCCGACACCATGCTCAGAGAGGAGCTTTTTGCGGCGATCCAACTCGCGGTTGATGATCCGAATGAATTTCTGGATTTTCTCCGTCTGATCCAGCAGGAGGCTATCAGCCACGTGTGGTAATTGCGTCAAGGGTGCTAATCCATTGGTTCCGAAATCGAGTAAGTACATGGTCAGATTTTCTGGACTCTGCTTGCAAGCCAGATCCATTGCGACTGTCTGAAGGAAAGTGGTCTTCCCTGTACCTGGACTTCCGTAAAGGAGGATATTCCCATCTTTTGACAGATCGATGGCGACAGCTTCTTGCTTTTGCGCTTGCGGGATATCGGCGACCCCGATCAGGACGCTTGGAGCTGTCCGTTTTTGCCAATCCTCGATCGGCACGACCTTGTCCAACTCATCCAGCGTGATCCGCTCTTTAAGCGGTGGCAACCATGGTTGGGCCACAGCTGCGATGTCTTCTTCTTGGTGCAAGTGGTTGATTTCTTGCACGATGACATCCAGCTCTGTCGGCACTTCCTTGATTTCTTCTGCCATATCGAGACCCGAGAGGTCTTGGTTGAGGACTTCGTATTGGCCCAGTTCATTAATCAAGTAGATGGTATGGTCTTCGATTCCTAGGTGATCTTTCTCAGGCTGGTAATCTGCTCCTGACCAGGCGGTTTGGAAGAGTTCATAGACTTCGTTATTCCCGACTTGGAGGTAGGCACGACCGGTCTGGGTGATCTCAGCCGCATCTGCCGTCCGCAGCATCTCCATGGAGTCTCCACGGTCAGCTACCTTGAGGGCTAGCTTGAAGCGGGAGTTGGACCAGATTTGATCATCCACGACCCCAGAAGGTTTTTGTGTCGCAAGGATCAAATGCACCCCGAGGGAACGCCCGACACGCGCGATAGAGACCAGTTCCTTGATAAAGTCTGGCTGGTTAACCTTGAGCTCGGCGAACTCATCACTGATCAAGAAGAGGTGAGGCAGCGGTTCGGTCGCTTCACCCAATTTAAATTTCTTTTGGTATTGGTTGATATGGTTAACCCCATATTGGCCAAAGAGCCGCTCCCGACGATGGATCTCCGCATTGATAGAGGCTAGGGCCCGCATGGACTGGGCACCATCCAAGTTGGTGATGGTCCCCAGTAAGTGAGGCAGATCCTTGAAGAGGTTGGCCATTCCCCCACCCTTGTAGTCGATGAGGAGGAAAGCTACATCATGTGGGTGGAAGTTGACAGCAAGGCTCAGGATATAAGACTGAATGGTTTCAGATTTACCAGATCCTGTCGTCCCTGCGATCAAACCGTGTGGTCCATGAGCTTTTTCATGAAGATTGAGGTAGACCAAATCGTCCTTCCCGCGCAGACCGATCGGCACGGCCAAACTTTGGTAAGGAGCATGGCTCTCCCAACGACTCAAGACCTTGAGGTCATTGAAGGTTTCTGCTTGATACATTTCAAGGAAGGTCACCGAGTCTGGAATCGAGCTCTTAAGCTGTTGGATATGCTTGAGTGGGGCAAGGCCACGCGAGATGGCTTCCTTGTCATAGCCTTCAGGGAAGTGACAATAACTCTATTAAATACTACTATCATACCGAAATTTAGTTTCAAGAGCAAGTTCGTCACTAGGTGGAGAGAGTTGAGGGATAAAAAAGAGAGAACCAGGTGGTTCTCTCCAGGTTGTAACTTTTTCATCAACCATACACAATTGACAAGGAGCCATTATTAATAGTCCATTAATATATGCTCAGCAATATCTTCGTCATATCTTGCTGCTTATTTTCTACTTTGTTCATCTAATTTTCGGAAACTTCCCTCTTGTAATTTGTCCTTACTTTTACCACGTTCCATTAGTTTCTTATAAGCATCACTATTTTTGATATCCTTATTTGTATCTGGCGTCGGGTCTCCAATAGCCTCCGCCAACTTTGCATCCGTATCTTTAAATGCAGTAGCTGCATCTGCTAAAAATTTATCAAAACTATCTAACATAGTTTTTGTCAATGAAGTTGTCGTTTTAATCGCAGTATTTCCTGAGTCAATCGCAGTTTTTGAATCTGTATCTAGACCCGCATCTGAAAGATTTGAAATTTCCTGATTCAGGTATTTCAACGAGTTCTGAACTCCCTCTAATTTCTCAGTATGTATTTCTTTTCTGGATTTACTCACTCAATTCACCACCTTGTCCGTTGTAGTATTGTTTAAACTCATCATAAGAACGAATTTCATGTTCTTGACCATCTATTGAGTACTGAGCTTCAATTTTTACACCAGGTAAGACATCCTGTCCTCTAGGTGCAAACCAATGAAGAAGAGTATCAAACCATTCCTTACTACTTAATAACTGTAATCTAGGCTCAATCCAGTACTTACCACTCAACATTTTCTCTTTGAACTCCGGATAAATTGCAAACAAATTGATATCTGTGTTTACATTCTTAGCTTGGTTCTGAAATTTAAATCCTGCTTGAAGTTCAAAACCGATATTCTTATTAATCAATTCTTTTAAATTTGTACAATATATAATATTTTCCTTAACTGGATAACCCTCTGGTATAGCGTACTCGCTGTAATATTTCTGTTCATCCAACTTGTAATAAATATGTTTCCCATCTCCAATATTACGTTCCATTGCACTGCGAGACTCATAATAGATGAGATCTACAACACTTACTCCACTATTAACATTTATTTGATAATCATAAATAAAGGCTTTGGGTGCTGTCTTTCGAATCTCATCTAAAGCATTTACGGTTATTTCTTTAAATTGATTGTCAATATCGTAATATCGGAATCCGACATACTCCCATTTTATTCTGTCATCAGTTTTTACATAGTCAAAACCAACCAGATACTTCCCATCAGCCAATGTCAGATCCTTACTCAAAACAAATTGATTTTTCTCACCAAATAGCTGAACATCCTTGAGATTCCCTTCATGGATGACTTTGGTTGAGCTAGGTCTTTTTTCAACAGAATTTTTCTTAGTCTCTGAAGGTTTAAAATAGAATACCAAACCAACTACAACACCAACTAGAAAAACCAGTTTCAAACTTAAAAATTTTTTCAATACGTCCACCTACTTACTTCCTACTAGATCTGCAAAATATTCATCGTTTGTATTTCTCCAACTTGTGTATGAATCAAATGAATAATCTCTAAAAGGGTTGGTACGGAAATATTTGTCCATTTCTTCAGACACATCTTTTGCACTCACTACTTTTCCATGAGTTGAATCATCACCGACAACCAATTGACTGTTACCTTTTAGCAGTTTAGCGGCAGCCGAGTCATTATTATAATTAGATTGGAAATCATTTACAACCTTCGTTGCATCCTTTGGTGACTTCGGTACTGGAATGGGTACACCAGGTTGTGGTTCACCTTTCATCCGCTCGTACCTATATATGTATGACTTTAATCCATTTTCTTGAAGATCATACTGCATCAACGTAGATTCCAAATCAAAAGTCCTATTAAAGAATAACATATTATTACCCTCGTCTTTTGATTTGCTGGTATTATTATCAAGGTCTTCTGATATGCTTATACTCACACTAGAAACATCGAATAGTTCGCTAAAATATTTACTCTGTTCTTTACTTATTTCAGATTCAATAGAAGATAATTTTTTCGAATGATTTGCAACATTTTCAAATACCCCTTTGGCAGTTCCTAATACAGGAATATCATCCATAAGGCCAAGTAGTTCCTCCCCTGGTTTATCATCATATATAGCCTGTTTAGCTTTTTTTACAATAGGACCAACAATAGGTATTTGAGCTGTGGAAGATACCGCTAAATTCCCCAAAAATTCTCTATTTGCCTCTTCTTTTTCTTTACGAAGCTTTTTTATTCTATCAGAAGCTTCTTGAGATCCAGCCTGATTGCTTGTTTCATATTCTTTGATTACAATTTTCTTTGTATGATCAATAGCTTTAGTATTCTCTTTCCATGGTTCATAATAATATACTGCTGAAAAAGGTAATTCTAAAATTCTACCTTCTTTGACTTCAAATTCCGCAGTTTCTTTATCAATATTAAATGATAAAGTTTTCCCATTAATTACTGAAGCTCCATATTTTATTATTTGATCTTCTCCAACATGACGTGGATCTATATTCACATCTTTTCTTGTATAACCATAGCCCAAGTTATTAGCATAAATGTAATCAAGCACATCCGATAGCAAAGCGGCTTTTTTTAATTCAGCTTCTATTGATCTATAGAGAGGTCTATTTTTTCCTAACTGAATAAGATAATTTTCGTGTTCTTCAGCAGTCGTACCAAATTCTGGATGAACTCCTAACGCTTGAGCTTTTAATGTTGTAGCAAATCGTCCAGCAGACTCTGAAAGTTTCTTTGAATATGCTGAGGCTTGTTCTTGGGTAAGATTTACTGTCATAGATTGAAAGAAATATCCAAGTCCATCTGAATGACCTTTATCATCCAAATGATTCATTTCTTCATAAATTCTACTGAATACAACGTCGGATCCTCCATCACTTAATTTATCAGCATATTCAATAGAACCAAGTTTATCAAAGAACTCATCTTTAGCATAATCCGCTTCACTTAAAAGTAATTTTACAACTTTTATATCATGGTCATTTTGTACCCCATCTAAGTAATACATATGTTCTGCAGATAGTTGTCCACTGGTTATCCTATTTGCAATATCAGTAAGACTTAATTGTGACAGATAAGTTGCATTATTTATCGCTGGTTGAAATGCTTTGATTGTCTCTGCATTACTCGTCAACGTTTCAGTAAAAGTTTTCCATTCGCTGTCAATTTCTGAGGCAAGTGTCACTCGGTCAGTTCCTGCCGTCTTAAAACCATCCGTAGCTGTCGTTTCAATACTTGACAAATCAGGTGCTTCAACTTCTGCTGCTTCAGCTGCTGTTTTAAGTAAGTTATTCATCTCAGTGACTTTATTACTAATTTCTGTTGCCTGATCACCAGTATACAGCGTATTAAGATTATCTGACTCAGGTTTATCTGACCACATTCTCTCATTGAATCCATGTCCTGTCAGCGCCTCCTCATAGGTCGCTACAGTTTGAGCATAAGTTGCTAGTGCTGTTGGATATTGGTCAAATACTTGAGCCTGCAAAGTATTGAGTTTATCTACAAATGCTTGCACCGCATCACCGTGTTGACCACTCAATGCAATCGAGTATGTTCTGTAAGATGTATTTGCTGCTGCTAAATAACTATCTGAGAACAAATAAATATTTTTTGCATAGCTTGCTAAGCTTGAGATACTTTCTACTTTTGGATATACCATATTCTACCTCCTAATCCTTTGCATTAGCCAATTCTGATTTTAATGCTGCTAACCCACATTCATAATCCATACCTAATTGGTTGGCCGTATTTAATGCAGATGAGACAATCTCAATCATTTCATCCTGTTTAGCTTTTAATGCTTTATTAAAGACAGTAATGATGCTCGTATCACTTTCACCTTCATGATCGGACATATCTTTATACGGAATACCCGCTAAATGATACGTGCTTTTTATATTGCTGTGACTTTTTGCCTTCCATTCCGCTTTAATTTCTGCAGATTGAAGTGATTTTAAGGCACTGGATAATTTCTCAATTTTAGCTCTTTGTGCAGTCACTTTTGCTTGTTGGGTATTAATTGCTGCTTGTATGTCTGCTTTACTTCTACTCATCTATTTCTCCTAAATAACTAGCTTGAATTTTATAAGCGGTTTTATTCTCAATAATCCATTGCTCCTGGAATTCAAGCATGGGCTCTCTACTATTCCGATTAAGAGGCAAAATAACATTTTGATCCACTACACGCATGTCAAGTAACAATAAATCAGTTTGTCTCACCAATTTACTTGCAATATCAATTTTACCTGTAATCGATGGATCTGTCGTAACAAGGCAAGTATAACCAACCAAACGTCCCTTTTCAATAATAAACTTCAGATTCTCAACAGCTGTCATACTTAAACTTGAAACAAATGTTGCGTAATCATAAAATGCTATAATTACCTCACTGCTATCATCTTGTTCTTTCATCTTTTCAGTAATGCGATATGCCATTGCCTCGAGCATTTCTTCAACAGCTGATTTTTCTGAGATGATTTCATAGTCAGCTACGTATTTCATTGTATTAAATTCCGGAGCAAAGACAATCTTCTTTTCATTTTCACCAATTTGCTCCATTACATACTGAATAATAGTCGACATATGATCTTGTTTATTAGATAACACCAGTAGATTCGTATTTTTACGCTTCCATAATCTAATAGTAACTGATTCTTTATCAAGACCTAATACAACATCACCATGTTCAATAGCTTCTCTATAACCTTTTCTAGATTTTAAGTCAGCATCCGTCAATACCGTTGGTACCATTGGAATTGATTCTGGTATATACCCTGTCCAATATTGAGACATATTTTCTGCTTCTTTACGAATCAGTTGAATCATATTCAGGATATTTTCATTTTCAAAAGGTAAGAAAAGTTGAATAGGGTCGACTTCTTCTCTTGCAAAGAGAGCACGACCTTTGATATCTTCCATATCCCGATACTTTGTCGTTCCAACAACAGAAACTACATCACTCGAATCATTTTGTTTCAAAGTAAACTGCGTTTTGATATTGGAATGAAGCGCAACTCGTATATTTAATTGGCGACCCGATGTAAGAACGACATGGATTCCTAAAGCAATTCCTTCACGTGCAAGTAGAATGAGTAATTTATATACCGCATCTTCAAATGGTTCATCCTTCATTGCCTCAAAGTTATCTAGAATAACAAGTACATGAGGGATTCTATTTTTAGTAAGTTGCTCATATAATTCAATTGTTGCAACTCCTGAACGTGATAGCAGACGTTTCCGTTCAGTATGAATATCTTTTAATCTAGTAACAAATTTATTTATTTTTTCAGTTTGATCTAAGGTAAAAATATCTGCCACATGAGGAAAATCTTTATACGGTGATAAACCATTTGTACCAAAGTCCAGCAAATATATTTCCAGATCTTCCGGAGAATAATTTCGAACAAGATCCAGAGCCATACTTTGTAGGAAAGTTGTTTTACCCATACCAGATCCACCATACAATGCAACATGTGTTTGAGTTAAATCTAGTGAAAGAACTTCTTGCTTTTGCAAATATGGCATATCTACGATACCCAATTTAAATTGTAGACCTGATTTTTTCTCCGCCCACATTTCTTTGAAATCACACTCATCCAGCGTGATTCGCTCTTTGAGCGGTGGCAACCATGGTTGGGCCACAGCTGCGATGCCTTCTTCTTGGTGCAAGTGGTTGATTTCTTGCACGATGACATCCAGCTCTGTCGGCACTTCCTTGATTTCTTCTGCCATATCGAGACCAGAGAGGTCTTGGTTGAGGACTTCATATTGGCCCAGTTCATTGATCAAGTAGATGGTATGATCTTCGATCCCTAGATGATCTTTCTCAGGCTGGTAGTCTGCTCCAGACCAGGCGGTTTGGAAGAGTTCATAGACTTCGTTATTCCCGACTTGGAGATAAGCCCGACCGGTCTGCGTGATCTCAGCTGCATCTGCCGTCCGCAACATCTCCATGGAGTCGCCACGGTCTGCTACCTTGAGGGCTAGCTTGAAGCGAGAGTTGGACCAGATCTGGTCATCCACAACCCCAGAAGGTTTTTGCGTCGCAAGGATCAAGTGCACCCCGAGGGAACGCCCGACACGCGCGATAGAGACCAGCTCCTTGATGAAGTCTGGTTGGTTGACCTTGAGCTCGGCGAACTCATCACTGATCAAGAAGAGGTGAGGAAGCGGCTCGGTCGCTTCACCGAGTTTAAATTTCTTTTGGTATTGGTTGATATGGTTGACCCCATATTGGCCAAAGAGGCGCTCCCGACGATGGATCTCCGCATTGATAGAGGCTAGAGCCCGCATGGACTGGGCACCATCCAAGTTGGTGATGGTCCCCAGCAAGTGAGGCAGATCCTTGAAGAGGTTGGCCATTCCCCCACCCTTGTAGTCGATGAGGAGGAAAGCTACATCATGTGGGTGGAAGTTGACAGCAAGGCTCAGGATATAAGACTGAATGGTTTCAGATTTACCAGATCCTGTCGTCCCTGCGATCAAACCGTGTGGTCCATGAGCTTTTTCATGAAGATTGAGGTAGACCAAATCGTCCTTCCCGCGCAGACCGATCGGCACGGCCAAACTTTGGTAAGGAGCATGGCTCTCCCAACGACTCAAGACCTTGAGGTCATTGAAGGTTTCTGCTTGATACATTTCAAGGAAGGTCACTGAGTCTGGAATCGAGCTCTTGAGCTGTTGGATATGCTTGAGAGGCGCAAGGCCACGCGAGATGGCTTCCTTGTCATAACCTTCTGGGAAGTGGTCCAATTGGAAGTCGAGCTCCCGAAGAACCCCTTCTTGCAAGAGCAATTGCCCTTGGTTGCGGTCCTTGATGGAGATGACGGTTTGGATATTTTCAGAAAGAGATGAAAGCACGTCTGCCACATAGATGATAGAGCACCCCAGCTCTGTCGGATCCTCACGGAAGAACTCCATGATGACATGGTCCAAAATCAAGGTTTCATCGGTGATGAGCACCACATAGTGAGGGTGGAAGATCTTGGTGTCATTGGCTTTTTCTTCCTCTTTTTGCGCCTTACGGAGCTTGAGGATTTGGTTGAGACTGTTCAAGACCTGATCGCGTGTCCGCTGATTGTAGACAAAGCTACGGACATTCATGTCTTGCAAGGTCGCATGAGGCAGCCAGCGCATCCAATCCCAGCTTTCTTTTTCCTCTTCTGGAATGATCGGAATAATGGTCAGATCATGGTAAGAGTGAAAGACAGCCAATTGGGCAACCAGAAGCTGCAACTGCTCGAGCACGATAGGACGAGGGCCGACATAGCCGACAGGCCCCCGATTAAGGCTAGCTACAATCGGAAGATTGTCGATCTTTTGATGGGCCTTGAAAAGGGCATACCCTTCTTCTTCCAAGGCATCTTTCTTCCCACTGCGTTCTTCCTGACCATATTTGAGCTCATAGCTGGTTGGGACCTTGCCCAAGCCCAAACGATAGGCCAAAAAGTCAAAATGCAGCGGTGTTTTTTCGTAGATCCGCGAGTCATAGCGTTTGACCATCTTGGTCAAGTCTTCGATGGCTGGAAAATGGTAAAACATGCCTTCTCGTTGCTTGCGAGAGAGCTGCTCCAAGTCCTTGGCCTTGTCCTTGAGATAGAGATGGTAGAGCTCCACGCGCTCTTTCTTGTCTTCTTTGTATTTCTTACGATTTTTGAAGAAGCTTTGGACCGAAAAGATCACACTGACCACAGACATGGATACTGTCACGATGATATAGAGCCCCCGCGGTTGGAAAATAGTGATCAAAAGGGTCACCCCAACCATGATGAGGGGTGGCATGATCAACTTCAAGAGTTCATCGGATGGTTTTTGAGGCTCGGCTCCCGGAGGATTGATCAAGATCTTGTCTTCCGAACTCCGGTAGATGATCCGCGGAGACCGGTGGTACTCTGGATAGTCCTTGTAAAAGTCATAACGCGAATGCAAGCGAGGCACCAGATAAGGACTCACTTCAACCGATCCTTCCACGCCAAGCTCTTCTGGATAGAGCTTAAAGGTCACATCTCCAATAGCCAGCTCATCCCCAAAAGCTAGTGGAACAGTCGTTTCAGTAACGATTTTGTGGTTATGGTAGAGTTTTCCGGATAAGAGCTGACAAGTCCAGGCCTGGTCTTTTTTCACAAGGAGAAAGCGCACGGGATAATGCACGCGCACATCCGCCCCCTCTTCATCTGCTACCAGGATCTCTTCCTTGTCGAGCAGTTCATAGGTATGGACTTCTCCTGTCGCCAAGTAGCAGACCACATCCCCAAGGATCTTGCTGTTTTGAAGTACTCCTTTGTCTTCCCCATATTGGTAGAAGACTTCTTCTTGATCCCATTGGAAATGAAGGGGACTTTCTTGCGAAGCAAGGGTCAACTGAGCCGTTTCTTGATTCGATACGGTCGCTGTTTTTCCTTCTTCTAGTGCTAGCTCATAGCGAAAACCTTTTTTATAGAGTATGATACGTTTTTTCATAGACTACTCCTTGTGTTCGCTAGAGGCACTAGAGCTTGCGGCGGTCGAAGACGAGCTTTCTGTTGAGGAACCTTCTGTAGAGGAAGCTGTGGAGGACGCCGCTGTTGAGCCACTGGTGGAAGCTTTGGTTTCATCTGTCTCTGCTTCCAAGAGTTTGGAGCGGGCATCCCAGTATTTCTTGTATTCTCCCTCAAGCTCAGAGAGTTTCTTCTCACGCTGCTCACCAGAGAGTTTTTCACTATCACGTGTCGCCTTGATTTCCTTACGAAGGGCATAGATGATCAAGTCTGAATCATCGATCCGCTTAGCAGCATCAAGGGCTTGGGTAAAGTCATGACGGCCAATATAGATCCAGTAATGTAGATAGAGGCTATCGGACTTCAGCGTGACGTTGTTGAGGATGACCTTCTTTTGGTCCTCTGAGAAATTCAAGCCTTGCAAGTAAGACGTTGCTAACTCATATTTCTGTGTCATTGGAAGACTGCTTGGAGCCACGCCTTCCAACTCATCGATCACCCCAGTATAGTCCACCTTGAGGTAGGCTGTGTCTGCTTGAAGCAATTTTTCTTTAAAGGGCGCTTGGAAAAAGACCAAGTAAATCAAGGGCAAAAGTAAGAGAGCCACTACAGCTGAAAGCCAAACCGTTGCCAACTTAAAGATTCGGTGTTGACGACTGGATACCAAGGTCAAGGTCTTTTCTTCTTCTTCCTTGCGCTCTTGGTAAGCCTTCTCTAAGAGCACTTTCATCTCTTCTAGACTAGCGGCATCACGGATTTCCACCAAGAAATCAGGGAGATCTTCTAATTCAAGTGTCCCTTGATAGAGCTCCATGAAGTCCTAGTCTCCAAAAAGCGTGACGGCATAGCACTTAGCCTGGCGCAAGAATTCCACCTGATCCCACTTGTGTGGCACCATCATACCCGGAACCCCACGGTAAGCAATCTTGACTTGGGCGTCCTTGGTCACAAACAAATTGATGGGATGGAGCATAAAGGTCACCGGAAGCTCCAAGGCTGGCGCCAAATCCAAGACATTGATGGCTAGACGCAGACGGTCTGATACGGGTAATTCTTTGATTTCTTCTGCACTCAAACCCAGCGCATCTGTCTGATAGGTCAGATGAATCTGGTCTTGATCGGCCGTCATGCTTTGCTCTAAAAACAGGGGATGATGGAGATCCAAAATCCATAAATTGCGTAAATCCTGGCTATCCACTTCTGAACGCTTGAGGTCCAGACGCCAGCTGGTTTCTTCTTTTTCAAAACGGAAGACTTGTTCTTCCAGTGTAAATTGTTCTTCTTTCACCTTACCACTCCTCAATCTCGATCAGATCACCACTTGTGATCGGATAATCTTGCACCACCTTGCCTTCATCTAGCAAGATGCCTTTATTTACCACGCGCAACTGATACTTGCTTCTAGGATTTAGAGCTGACCCAAAGATCTGATCCAATTCCCGAATCAAGCGTCGCACCTCCACACGCGTCGGGATCCTTAGGTCATGACTTGCACCATTCATACGGAAGGTGACATTGATATGTTGGTCCATTTAGGCCTCTTTTCTATAGATTCGATAGGAAATGTAGCCAGCCGTTCCAAAGAGCAGAGCACTCCAAGCCAGCATCTGCAAAGCTGGGATGAAATCCGACAAGCTAGCCGAATTGTTCTCCTCATGGGACTCAAATTTAGACAATTTCTGATTTCCTGGCTGAAACAGGTCTGCTTCAGGCCCTGTTTTTTTCTTTGCCTTTATAGCAGAAAACAACTGGCCGTCTGAATCGGTCAATTGTTTCTCTTGCTGGCGTTTTTCATCTGCTAATTTCTTTTGATCCTTCTCATTGAAAAGAGACTCCGTCGCATCCAATTGGCCACCGAGCGTCTTTTCCTCATCCGTCTCCAGACGTGAGTTGTTGACCTGCAGACGATTGTCAATAAAATCATCTGCAGACGCCACAACCACTGGTAAGAGACTAAAGACAAAGAGAAGATACATCATTTTTTTCATAAGCTTGATTCAATTTCCTTTGTTTGAGTAAATTTCTTTGGAATGAAGATATTGGCCACAGCTAGAAGTCCAAAGAAGACCAATAATCCAAAGAAGACGCCAAAGCTGGCTGTTTGTCCATCAAAGTAACCCGCAAACTGTCCTTCTAAAATAGAAAGGAGGTTGACATTTTTCACAAGGGCTGGAAGGCCTGACAAGGTCGCGGTCGTTCCGATCGCGCTGGACAGGTAGACATAGCTGATCAGCATGAAGAAGGAAATTCCCATTCCAACCACACGGAAGTGTTTCAAGAGGAAGTATTGGAGCTGTACGAGAACAAAGCCTGCCAATACCGCTAACAAGACCCAAGAAGGCACGTATTCACGACCAACTGAGAGTTGAATACTTGAAACCATACCAGTCACCAAGCCCAAGATGAGGGAAAGCCCTACAAGGACACCAACAGATAAGATATCGGATTCTTGCAAGCGATCCAACTTAAAGCGGTCTTTGACCTTGCGGATGATCGGTTGTGTCGCAAAGAGATAAGCCGTAAAGAAGCTCAAGACTTCCAACATAAAGATCCAGATAAATGGACGGTAGACGTTGATAGTGGCTTTGACAGAAGAAGATTTTTCTGCGACTGGATTTGACAAGAAGTCCAACAAGACCTCATTAGGAACCCCGTTTTCATAGGCATTGTTGAAGACTTTACGGAAGGATTCAACAAAGTTTCCGTTTTCAGACAATTCCTTATCAAATTCACCCATCAAGCTTTCTGCATTGTTGGACAATTTCTCTGTATTGCCTTGTGCCCGTTGCAATTCCTTATTCAATTGGTTAAAGATTTCATTGGTAGAATTGGCAGCTTCGACATTGCTTCTAGAAGAACTCTTAACCCCTTCGGTTGAGCTCAAAAGAGAGGTGTATTCAGAACCGAGAGATGACAAGTCTGCATCTGTCTTCGTTTGCGCTTGGTTGTCTGTTTCCTGCGCCGTCGAGATAGCATCTAATTTTTTCTGAAGTTCAGCATATTGTGTTAATTGATCATTGATATTTGCGGTAAGATTTTTGTTAGCATTTTCAATAGCTAAAAGATTTGCAGACAATTGTGGTCCCAAGTCTTTCAATTGTTTAAGAGTACCGTCTAATTGGGCCCTCACGCCCTTAGTCGCATCCCCTTTTCCGTCTGTATCAATGCTGGTACGGTATTCCTTGATATTGCCTTCAACTGCAGTCTTCACGACATCGACTAGAGCGCCCGTCAAATCCATATCCTCAATCGGATCGAAGATTGAATGGCGATTTCCTTTTTCATCTGCAGGATAGTAGGCATCGATCAATGCTCCTGCGCGTTGATAATCCAAGGCGATTTCACTAGCTTTCGATGCATAGTTGGCAACAGCTGATTTCAAGTCATCAGCAGAAACGGTCACACTGGTAGAAGAAACCCCATTCACAAGGACGTCAACATCAATCGTACTTGGCATGGCCCCTCCATCTTCAGCGAGGTGAATTTGAATGGGTTTGCCATCTTTTAGTTCGACTTCCTGCTCAGCGTTACCTGAATAAGTCGTTCCATCATAGGTCCAGGTATCCACCTTAACTCCGGTAGGTACTTGGATACTAACCTTTTGTTTCCCAGATTTGGCCTTGAGGATCGTTGCAACTGCAGTTGATTTGGCATCTACTTCAGCTGCCAATCGTTTCAAATCATCGGCGTTCCCTTTTGGTTGCGCCTTTGTTCCAGCAGCAAAAGCACTATCAAAATCAATCGTTGCATTGAGATTTCCATACTTGTTGAGATTCAGACTCGCAGGGTCTAAAGATGGAAGTTTTTCAATGGCTGTACGAATGGCATCATCTGCTTTGGTTCGTAACTTGCTGATGGTATCAATACTTTGCTTTCCAAGCAAGGTACGAAGGGTCACCTTGTCGCCTTCTTTGAGACCATAGTAATCTAAGATTTTCGCCTTTACAGAAGCTGCGATGTTCTTTTCATGATCATCCAGTTTTTGGCGCTCTGTTTGGATCCCTTTTTCCAGTTCAGAAATCCGATCATTAACATCCTGGGTCAAACTTGCATAAGTTTTTGTCCCAGAGGTATCGCCTTCAGCCGGTTTGTTCAATTGCTTGGTAATAGCGTCTTGATTTTGTTGCAGATTTTTATACAAATCCTGCGTCTGTGTACTCAACACAGACTGTTTCATGGTCATAAGCTGATTCATGAATTCTTCATGGCTGATCTTGTCACTTGAGCGTTGCTTGATCAAGCTATCAAAATTCTGACCATATTGACCTTGAGATTGGCTCAATTGGTCAAAAGCCTGTGTATACGATTCAAGAACTGTTTTCAAGGCGTTATTTGACTCGACAGATGATGTCGATAAACTATAAAGACTTGGGAAAATATTCTTTGAATCCAGAGCTGAATCCAACAAATTGCTCCGGTAAGAACCGATATTGGTCGATTGTACCTTGTTACTTGTCTCAACATTTTTCTGAGCTGTATAGAGGTTGCTCAAAATGCTGACCATATACATATCCACCAACTGATTTCTGAGATCTGATACAATATCTTTTGCAACTTTATTGGCTTCGTTTTCAACTTGCGCATTTCCAGCAGCATTGACCTTATAGGTAACTGTCGTCTTTTCTGCATTGACCGCATTGACTTCAAGGACCTTCTCAGAAAAGTCACTTGGAATTGTAATCAACAATTGATATTTTCCGTCGGCAAGTCCCGCTTCAGCTGCTCCACGAGGAAGGACCGACCAGTTTTGTGAGTTATCCCGCTCGATGTTTTTTACATAACTCGCACCGAGGTTGTACTCTTTGTCATTTAACTTAACCGCTTTATCTTCATTCACTACAGCGATGTTGAGCTTGGTATTTTCCTTGGTTTGGACGGCCTTTGCTTCCCTCTGTCTTTGATCTTTCTGAACAGACGTATATAAACCAACAACAGTTCCCATCAAAAGGAGCACCATTGCACTTTGACCGATGTATTTTAACCATTTTTTATGTTTTGCTTCCATACCTTTTCCTTTTTCTAATCATAGATACAAAATAGGGGTTAGGAATTAAGAATCTAACCCCTATTTTCTATATATCAAAAGACAAAAGGGTGATCTACCTACGAGAAGTAAGATCACCTCCAAGACCATCTTAGTGGATTTGTGCTGCGATATCTTGGTCAGTTTGTTCAACGATATCAGCAACTTTGATCAATTGACCGTTGATGTCTTCCAACAATTGAGCGAATTGTTTGATTTTTGGAGACAATTCGTTGAATTGTGCTTCAAAGCTATCAAATGCAGATCCATCCCAGTTTGCATCGATGACTTGTTGTTCATGAGTCAAAGTGTTAAGGATTTGATCGATATCTTGAGACCCTTGTGCATAGCGTTGAGCTGATTGACGTAGGTCTTCTGGAGTTAATTTAATTTGAGCCATATGTTTCTCCTTTTGGGCTGATACCCTTATTTTTTTCATAAACAATACTTTAGTACGAATTAGTAAAATACCAGATAACTGTATATTTTACCTTTTTCTCCCTGTCTGTATTATTTACTTAACACTATCTTAATGAAATATCGCTTGAATGTCAAGATTAGAGGACCATCTGATAAAACATTGTAACTTTGTTACAACTCTGTAATTATTTGTCACAGAAATGTAATAATTTTCTCAAAAGCCTTTCTCCAACAGTCTTTATTTAGTAACAATACAAAGAAATTATACCTCCATCTTTTTCTATATGTTAATTCAACACATCCATTAAAAATGTTAATTTAATTCTATACTTTCTAGAAATAAAACAGTAAATTGCATAAATTACCATTTTTGTTTTCATTATGGTATAATGGAAACAGTTTAGAAGCCTGTTTGTACGGATTCTAAACACAAATGAAATCCTAAAAGGAGTGTTTATGAAAAAATTTTTACTAGCCAGCGCCTGTCTGCTGACTCTCACAGCTTGTGGGCAAGGCCAAGAAGCAAATAAAGCAACTGCTGCTTCTGCCAATCGCCAAACCTCTCAAACCAAAACAGACGAGGTAAAAACTAAAACCTTTGTCAAAGACTTGGGGGACAACCACAAAAACAAAATTCAAATTGGTTATGAGAAGGACGAGATTGTTTCGATGACCATCATGGGTGTTGCCCCAATACCGGAAGATATGCAAAAATTAGATGTTGCTGAGTTAAAAGAAACCTTTAAACCTGAAATCGACCAAAATAATTCCCAAAACGGATTCACTAACGTTGCAGGCCTGCATCCGGACATTCAAATTGCTGATGATAAAAAAACATATACCAACATCATGCATATTGACTTCTCTCAAATCCAAAAAGAAGAGTTTGCAAAAATAATTGAGAAGCAGGGTGGGGAGCAAAACTCCCAAATGTTGAAGTATCTAAAAGGTAAACCTCAAGATCTCTTTACCTATTTCAAGGACAACGGTCTTACAGAAGAAAAATAAAAGAGCTTCCTGAGTTCTATCACCACAATGGTGAAGGCTCAGAAAGCTTTTTCTTATTTATTTAAGATAGAAAGAGTTTCAAGGAGATTATCCGCATGGACTTCGATGGTATCTCCTGTCGCTTTGATTTTCACTTCAACAATGCCTTCCGCTGCTTTCTTACCAACTGTTACGCGGATTGGAAGACCGATCAAATCACTATCACTGAATTTCACACCAGCGCGTTCATTTCGATCATCCACCAAGACTTCATAACCCTTATCCACCAAAGCTTCTTCGATTTGTTGGGTCAAAGCTAGGCTTCCTTCATCCTTGACATTGACTGGGATCAAATGCACATCAAATGGGGCCAATTCTTTAGGGAAATTGATTCCCCATGCATAGCGGAATTCCCCTTTTGGTGTTTTGTTGACAAAGAGACGAGCGTGTTGTTCCATGACAGCTGAAAGAAGACGGCTGACACCGATTCCGTAGCATCCCATGATGATTGGAACGGCACGTCCATTTTCATCCAAGACTTCTGCTCCCATGCTGGCTGAGTAGCGAGTTCCGAGTTTGAAGATGTGACCAATCTCGATCCCACGCGCAAAATTCAAGATTCCTTTACCGTCTGGCGAAATCTCACCTTCACGTACTTCACGGATATCCACATATTCTGCAGTGAAGTCCCGACCTGGATTGATACCTGTCAAGTGGTAGCCATTTTCATTTGCTCCCACAACTGCATTGCGGCTATCTTGAACCTTGCGGTCTGCGATGATTTTGACAGTTTCTGGGAGGTCTACTGGACCGAGTGAGCCAAAATCAGCTCCCAAGAATTCTTTGACTTCTGCTTCAGTAGCTGGCTCAAAGAAATCAGCTCCCAGGTAGTTTTTCAACTTGACTTCATTGAGTTGGTCATTGCCGACAAGAAGGGCCACAACTGGCTCACCATCCGCAACATAAACCAAGGTCTTGATCGTTGCTTCTTCTGGAACATCTAAGAAGGCTGCCACTTCATCAATATATTTCACATCTGGCGTTGCGACACGTTCGATGGCTTCTTCAGCGACCACTCGATTGCTTGGCTTGTATTCATTGGTCGCCATTTCCAAGTTCGCAGCATAGGTTGATTCACTTGAATAGGCAATGGTATCTTCTCCAGAAACCATCCATTTAAGCAATTCTGCTTTGATTTCTTCTTGGACTTCTGCTGGGATCTCATCAAAGGAAGCGACAGATTTGTCTAAAACAACCCAACGATCCAAGTCTGTACGGGCTGGTGTGACGGCCATGAACTCTTGGCTATCCTTTCCACCCATAGCTCCACCATCACCGATGATGGCCTTGTAATCAATGCCACTGCGGGTGAAGATGCGCTCATAAGCTGCCTTGTACTCATCGTAAGTCACATCCAAGCTATCGTAGTTGGCATGGAAGCTATAGCCGTCTTTCATGATGAACTCACGGGTCCGAAGAAGACCATTCCGTGGGCGTTTTTCATCACGGTATTTTGGTTGGATCTGATAGAGATTCAAGGGCAATTGTTTGTAAGATTTCACTGAATCACGCACAATAGCAGTAAAGGTTTCTTCGTGGGTTGGACCTAAGATAAAGTCAGATCCTTCGCGGTTTCTCAACTTATAGAGGTCTTCCCCATAAGTTTCGTAACGGCCTGATTCACGCCAGAGATCCGCACTCAAGAGAGCTGGAGCCAACATTTCTACCGCTCCAATTTTTTCAAATTCTTGTCGCATGATGCCCTTGGCTTTTTCAATTACACGATTAGCTAGTGGTAGGTAAGAATAGACACCAGCTGAGACTTGGCGAACATACCCCGCACGTAGCATCAGAGCGTGACTAATGACTTGAGCATCGCTTGGCATTTCGCGAAGCGTTGGAATCAACATTTTACTTTGTTTCATGAACAACTTCCTTTTCTATTTCAAAAATAATTTCATAATATCGTTCCAGGTGACAGCAATCATCAAGATCACCATCAGAGCGACACCTGCGAGCGTCATATAGGTTTCTACTTCTTGCTTGAGCGGTTTTCTACGGACCACTTCGATCAGGTTGATCAAGATTTTTCCACCATCCAAGGCTGGAATCGGGATCAGATTGAAAATTCCAATATTGATCGAGAGCATGGCCATGAGGGATAACACAGCAGGAATTCCTAGTTGAGCCGCTTGTGAGCTGGCATTGTAGATAGCGACTGGGCCACCCAGTTTATTGAGACTAAAGTGGAAAATAATATCTTTCAGAGCTCCCAAGATCCGGGTCGCCGTGTTCCAAGTGTCTGTAAAGCCAGACAAGAGCTTATCCATAAAGCCTGTCTTGATCCCGTTTGTCACACCCAGATAGTAACGATCTCCTGATTTGGTTGGTTTCACTTTGACTTCTTTTTCTTTGCCGTCTGTCTTGACTTTCAAGGTTAACTCCGGAGCAGTCTTGCTGTCCTTGGTCGCCTTTTCCACAGCATCTGTCAATTCATCCCAGTTGCTCACGGTATCGTTGTTTACCTGAAGGATCTGAACATTGCTTTTGACACCAACCTTAGCCAGCGCCCCATCAGGTGCGACTTGAACATTGTTGCTGTAGTAATCAATCGCACCACCGCGCATAAAGGCTAAGAGAGAATAAACCACAATACTGAGGATGAAATTGTTCATAGGACCCGCAAAGTTGGTGATTAATCGTCCCCAAATGCTGGCATTCTGATACTGAACATCTCTCGGTGCAATCCGCACTTCGGTCCCATCTTCCTCAACGATGGTTGCATCATGATCGACATCATAGGTCTTTGTCTCATCGAGAACCAAGCCCGTGATTTCTAATTTATCTTCAAAGTCAAACTGGGTGACATTCATAGGAAGGGCTGTCTGATCCAGATTCTTTCCAGAAAGATTGATCCGGACGACCTTACCAGCCTCATTGAGTGTCAAGCTGACGGGAGTACCAGTCTTAATCTCCGTCGTGTCCTCCCCCCAGCCAGCCATCCGAACGTAACCACCTAAAGGAAGGATCCGAATGGTATAGGCTGTCCCGTCCTGACCAATATGGGCAAAGATCTTGGGTCCCATCCCGATTGAGAATTCTCGCACCAGGATGCCCGATTTTTTCGCAAAATAGAAATGACCAAACTCATGGACAAGTACGATCACTCCAAAAATAACAATAAAAGCAATAAATTGCATCGTTCTATCCGCACTATCCTTTCTAACGATTCATTTCTAGAATAAGCCTAAGAAATGCATCAAGGGAAATACAAAAATCAAACTATCAAAACGGTCCAAAACACCGCCATGTCCGGGGATAAATTTCCCAGAATCCTTAACACCAAAGTGGCGTTTGATCGCACTCTCTACCAGGTCACCAAATTGACCTGCGATACTAAAGAGGATGGTAAAGAAGATCATAGCGATCAACCCATGTCCACCTGCCACTGAGCGATCAACCATCATAAAGATCACGGTCACTGCAACGGCTGACAAGATCCCGCCTAGGCTGCCTTCAACTGTTTTATTGGGAGAAACGGCAGGCATGAGCTTGCGTTTGCCAAACTGGCTACCAACCAGGTAGGCACCTGAATCTGTCGCCCAAACAATAAAGAGCGCCAACAAGACCTTGTCAATACCAGCGATGCGCGCATCTACTAGAGAATGGAAACCAAGCCCTACATAGAAGCTGGACGCAATGGGGTAGACCACATCTTCATAATTGTACTGTTGAGCGAGAACCGTTGTTCCCATGAGGATCAAGACCACCAAACCATAGGCAATCATATTGCCATCTGCTGGCAGGTAAGTCAAATAGTCCTCAATCGGCAAGGTCAATACAAAGGCTGCCAACATAGCGAGCGCCCCTTCAAAGGTCGCAGTCTCAAGCCCCTTCATCTTCAGCAATTCATGAACACCCAGCATGGCAATCAAGCCAATTACAATCTGGAAGAATACCCCCCCAACCATCACTGTTGGAATGAAAAAGAGCAGGGCAATTCCACCAAAAATCACACGTTTTTGTAAATCTTTTGTCATCATTTTCTCCTAAACACCGCCAAATCTCCGATGGCGATGGCTATAATCTACTATGGCACTCCGTAGTGCATCCTCTCCAAAATCCGGCCACATCACATCTGTGAAATAAAGCTCGCTATAAGCAGCTTGCCAAGGAAGAAAATTGCTCAAACGAAGCTCTCCACTGGTCCGGATAATCAAATCTGGATCCCTCAAATCACGAGGCAAACTTTGCGTATAGAGGCAATCAGCAATACGATCTTCCGTGATCTCTTCTGGGCTCAGATTGCTATCCCGCACTTCTTGAGCCAGTTGTTTCACAGCCTGGGTAATTTCAGCCCGTCCCCCATAGTTGAGGGCAAAATTCAGAATCAAGCCTGTGTTGTCCTTGGTCTTTTCTTCAGCTCTTTCCAAAGCTTCTAGGGTTTCTTTTGGCAATTTCTTGGTATCGCCAATCATTTGAATTTTGACATTGTTGCGATGCAATTCAGGAACGAAGCGATCGTAAAATTCCACCGGTAAGTGCATGATGAACTTGACTTCCTCTTCCGGACGCGTCCAGTTTTCCGTAGAAAAGGCATAGACCGTCAAGACCTGAACCCCCATATTTTTCGCCGCAATGGTCACTTCTTGGAGGGCTTCCATTCCTGCCTTATGGCCAAAAACACGCGGTTGCATCCGCTTTTTCGCCCAGCGGCCATTGCCATCCATGATGATGCCAATATGTTTCGGGACTTCTAAGGGAATTTCGTTTTTTTCTTTTTTCTTAAAAGGAAACATGTTTTTCTACCTATTTTAATATTGATCGCTTCATTATACCATAAATCCCCTTAAAATAGGGACTCTGGCCTATTATTTGGAGGAGCAGGGCTTTCCATCAAAAAAAATGCACTCTCATCCACTAAAAGAGGCTGGGACAAAAGTCCTAGCCTCTCAATTGTTTTTGGATTGTCGAGCAAGACGCAGTGGTTGAGTGGGCTCTACTAGGCTGATTTCATCAGCTTTTACAGCCCTACTCAACTGTGCGGAGGTGGGACGACAAAATCGAATTCTAACGAATGACCGATTTCTGTCCCACTCTCTAGATGATTATTGTTCGAATGCTGAATCAGATTCTTCTGTGGTAGATTCTGCTGATCCTTCTGAAACTGGAAGAACTGTTTTAACGGCTCCCAATTCAAAGGTCAGGTAGACACCATCTACATCCAAGACAACCGTCTTACGGTCTGTATCTACTTCATCGATTGTTCCATACAAACCACCAATTGTGATGACTTCATTTCCTTTTTGAAGTTTATTCAAACTTTCCATCCGCTTTTGATATTGTTTCTTTTGGCTACGACTCATGAAAAACATCAAAGCAAACATGGCAATGAGAACAATCAGAAAACTTGCGTTTGGCATATCTTTCTCCTTAAATTTTCAATATATGGTATACTATATCAAATTTTGCTTGTCTTTTCAAGCTTCCCCATTTATTTCCGCAAAAATTTACCCATTGTTTCAAGGATGAAACCAAAGCTAAAGCAAAAAGAAAAACCACGAAAAGTGGGCGACTAATTAGTCAATTGTAATGCCATACTTTTCATGATTTTCTTCATACCAATCAATCAAGGCCAATGCGGTTTGATAGGTGATATTTTTAATCTTACTCGTTCCCTTGGTTAAGGTCGCCAAGCTCATTTTACTGATATTGGTTTCAGTAGCAACACGGTAACTCGTCAAGCGTCCATCCACCATCAGCTGAACAACGGCTTCTACCTTTCTATATTCTGGAGTTGAGTAGATATCCATTGAATTGTTCATTGTTCTCCCATTCCTCAATTTTTTTCTTGTATAGATTATATACTTATTTTCTTTATTTATTAATATTTGTGCTCAAATACTATATTTTTCACTAATTATTGATGTTTTTTTAGCCCAAATTAGTGAAATTCACCCTAAATCAGCGAATAATTTCCCCTAGGTGGGAAGAAAAAATAAAGACCGCTAGGGTATAGCAGTCTTCATTTTTTTTAACAAATCTTAAAGGATAAGATTTATTGATCTGTTCCTTCTTCTTTTGTCATTTCTTTTTCTCTAATGACAAGTACTCCATCTTTCATATCGGCTTCTAGATGTTTAGCATCCAAGTTATCCAAGTGGAAGTCGGTAACTTTGTCACGGATTTGTTGTTCAACCACACGGCGGAGTGGACGAACACCCATGACTTCATCATATCCTTCTTCGGTCATATAAGCTTTGGCAGCTTCGCTCACAGCCAAGTCAATTTCTTTCTTAGAAAGGGTCTTATTGACATCTACCAACATCAAATCCACAATCTTCGAAAGGTCTTCCTTGCTCAAGTGAGAGAATTCAATCACAGCGTTGAAACGGTTGAGGAATTCTGGGCGGAAGTATGGTTTCAACCGATCCATGAGTTCTGGCTTGTCCGCATCTTCTGTCAAATTCGCTTCGTAGCCAAAGCCAGCGTTTGAAGTAGCGATAATCACTGTATTCTTGAAGTTGACGGTATTTCCTTGACCATCTGTCAAACGACCATCATCCAAAACTTGGAGGAGAAGGGTGATGACTTGAGGATCAGCCTTTTCGATTTCATCCAGAAGGACGATAGAGTATGGATTACGACGGACACGTTCTGTCAAGGTATTGCTGTTGTCATCATAACCAACATAACCAGCAGTTGTACCGATTAATTTAGAAACAGCTGTGCGGTCGCTGTATTCTGACATGTCCAAACGGATGATCGCATCTTTGGTTCCGAACATATCTAGAGCCAATTGTTTAGCCAACTCAGTCTTACCGACACCAGTAGGACCTACAAAGAGGAAGCTACCAATTGGGCGGTTCCCTTCGTCAAAGCCTGCACGGTTCCGACGGATGGCACGCGCTACTGCTTCTACAGCCTTGTCTTGACCGATGACCTTGGTTTGCAAACGATGACCCATTTCTTTCAAACGTTCGATATCCGTTGCCCCCATTTGTGATACTGGAATACCGGTCATCCGTTCTACTGATTCTGCGACATCATTGACCGTTGCTGTCACCTTATGGTCTTCTGTATGGTTAGCAATTTTCTTTTCAAGTTCTTCGATACGAACTTTTGCTTTCAAAGCTGCTTCGTAATCTTCTTTAGCGGCAGCTTCTTCTTGTTTCGTTTTTTCAGCTTCGATTTCATGTTCTACAGCGTGCACATCTGTTACTGGATGTTGGGCTGCCAAGTGAGCTGCTGTCACATCGACCAAGTCAATGGCCTTATCAGGTAAGCTCCGTTGTGGAATGTATTGGACAGAATAGTCAACTGCTGCCTTCAAGACTTCATCCGGCAAGATGACATTGTGGTGTTTTTCGTAAAGGTCACGGATTCCTTGGAGAATCTTGAAAGTATCCTCTGCAGACGGCGCATTGACCTTGACTTCGTTGAAACGACGAGCCAAAGCCGCATTCTTCAAGATGGTGTTGCGGTATTCGTCTTGGGTCGTTGCCCCGATTACGGACAATTCCCCACGTGAAAGGGCAGGCTTGATAATATCTGCAAGACCTTTTGATCCTTGACCATCTCCTGTGCTCCCTGCACCAAGGATTTGATGGATTTCATCAAAGAAGAGAATGACATTTCCCATCGCCTTGACTTCTTGGATCAAGTTTTGGATATTTTCTTCGAAGCTACCACGGTATTGAGTACCTGCTTCCAAACCAGAAATATCAATCGAGATGATTTCTTTGTTCTTGATGGCAGCTGGGACATCACCGTTCACAATAGCTTGAGCCAAACCTTCTACTACTGCAGTTTTACCTACACCGGCATCCCCAACAAGGACCGGATTGTTCTTGGTACGACGAGACAAAATTTCCGCAACTTCTTGAATTTCTTTGTTACGTCCAATGACCGGATCTAATTTGCCTTCACGGGCTTCTTCGGTTAAGTTGCGACCAAGTTTTGCAAGAATCCCATCTTGCTTCATGCCTTTCGCTTGGCTATGTTGAGTTTGTTCGCTACCATCAGCTGGAAGTTGACCCGTTTGACGGTAAATGGCGAATTCTTCCGGTGTCACTTCACGACCATTGATCATGTAGCGACGGCTTTCCGAACGGAAACCACCCATGTTGCCCATCAGTTGATTGAAAAGATCATCCATATTGTTAAAGTTGTTATTCATAGTTGTTACCTCTAATTTACATAATTTTTATTTATTCTTAGGAATAAGCAGACCAAACGACTGCTTTTTTATTTATTTGTTTACATAATTTTTGTTTTTCGTTTTAATAATAGCCTCAAGGGCTATCCGTTTCTATTCTTCCTTTTATCAATTAGTTGTCTTAGTTTTGGAAATAGCATCACACAATCTCCTTTCACACCATTGATCTTGTAAACTCTTAGTTTTTGATTCCTATTTGTTTACATAAATTATTATAATATAGAAGAGAAACCTTGTCAATACTTTTTTACATAAATTTTTACTTTTTGTAAAAAAATCTGGATGCAAATCCAGATGCTTTCTTCTGACAAGGAATTCAATTAGATCGATGCAAACTTTTCTGTTTTTTCTTCGATCGTGGTCTTGACAGATTTAGCAAATTGTCCAGTTACCGACTGGTCTATTTGTTTGCCAACAACCTGGATATCTTCTTTAGCAGCTGATACAATTCCATTTAAATCACGGTTGTACTGACGTTCAAGCCCCGATGTATACATCATTAAGACTGGTGCATAGACCATTCGTACCAACTCTTTTTCAATTTTCTTCCGACTTTCGATGAGTTGCATTTTTTCCTTCATGTCTAAATCAAAAAATTCTTTAACCAACTGATCTCCCATATCTTCTCCCCCTTCTCGATTATTGATCTGTTTCTCGCTCTATTTTTTCTTCCAATTGGCGTCTCTCTTTTTGATAAGACTGCCACAAGCTTTCCTCCTCAGCTTCAATCTGTCTCAAACAGGCTTGCGAGGCTTCTCTTGCCTCTAGATCATACAGTTCTATGCAGTGATTCAGGGCCCGCCATTCACATTCTACATCCAACTCTTGCTTTTGTAAAAAGGAGGCTGCCATGGCATATTCCTCTTCCAGCATCTGAGTGAACTGTTGTTGCTTTTTTTCGAGTAGATTCCGTTTCTCATCTAGCTCCAAGCGTGCTTGATGGTAATCTCTTTCTAAACGATCTAGTGTACTTTCCTTTTTTGAATGAGATGACTGGATTAATAGGCTAGTTGATCCCACTGATTCATTTCTCCTGCTATTTCTTGATCTTTTGCCTTCAAGAGCTCAATACCTGAATTCACTTGTTCTTTAAAGGTATGAAATTCCTGAGATAAGGACTGATAGGTAGACAAACGTCTGTCGAACTTGTCCTTCACTTCTGTGACGAGTGTTTGTCTTGTCGCACCAGCTTTTGCATAGGCTTCCTCGATTTCGGTTGGACTGAGGATAAGGCCACTTGGAACGGTATGTAAGGCCTTCTCCACATTTTCTAGATCTGAAGCCAGGTGTGTTTTTAGCTTCTGAGCTTGATCCAACCCTTCATCTACTACGCGAATCAGCTCATCTGTGGCCAATCGTGTCTGCAAGGCGTCCAGATAAATTTTCTCATTCGAACTGAGCCCACCACCTGTTTTTTCTAATTTATCCTTCAGGCGGTAATAAACCTTCATCCGCTCTTCAATAATTTCCTTCCGAGTGATGGCTTCGGTTCCCTTTTCAAGGACCAGATTTCCATTCTGATCATAGATATAGCCATGCATCATGTGCTGAAGGCCCGTATTTTTTAGATTTTTTGTTTTGAGGTGCTTGACTATCCCACTAGATCCCTGACTTCCAGAATCCAGATATCCAAGGCTAACCAAATCTTTATGGTCAATATGATTATAAATCTTGTATTTGAGAGCATCTAACCGTTTTTTCTGCTCAGACGTTAATATATTGTAAATATTCGGGCCATTGTATACATGGACAGTTCCAACGTGAGCAGCTTCCTCTTCCGTCAAGCAGGCTAGAGCATACTGAATATCCATGGATCCCAGAGAGTGACCGTATAGATCAATCTTGGCATTTGGGTATTTTTGGATAACCTCTTTCAAATGAGTTGCAGCATCTTTGAATTGCGGAGGTGGAAATGTACCTTTGTCTTTATTGTATTGTTGTAAAAAAGCAGCTCCTACGAATACTGGAAACTTTGCTTGAGTATCAATTAGAATATCTGAACCCATACCATATAGATTTGCTTTTGCATCATGATAAGCGTTTGTTATTGAATTATTTTTAATACCTTTGACAAAGTTTTTTACATGACTTCCAACATTTTTATCCATTAAACTAAACGGATAACTAATTATTTCAGACGTAATTTTTTCATCGTTTTCAGCTCCTTTCTTCACATTCTCCTTAATCTTATCTCTAACAAATCTTTTCATATAATCTGTCGTATAGTTCGCCGCTCCAGCAGGGCCGAGGATGTTAGAAGCCACTGGTAGGTCTGTCCTTAACCAATCAGTAACGGTATCATGGAGTAATTTGTCGGTACTTGTTTCTGTCTCAGATCCCTTCATCAGGACTGTTACGTCATGAACTTGAGCACGCGCTTCATCAGAAGCGTCGTATGGGACTGGATCCTCATTAATCCCCATACCGTTATTTGTTAATACGACAACTTGTTCTTCATTTCCATTAACACTATCGTAAATATGAGAAATTTGTCCAATATACTCATTATTTTTGGAACCGATATCAAGTTCTCGTCCAACTTTTATATCTTTTTCATATTCAAGTAAAGCAACTTTAACATGTTGCTCATCATTGTAATCTATATTTTCAGCCATTTCAATTTCCCTTTAGAAGTTCATTTAACTCTTTTGTTTTACTAAGATACGTTTCTTCATACTCACCAGTTGTCGAGTCCTCTTGGATAGTTGTATTTAATAATAAATCTTCGTTATCATTTATAATAATTTTGATCATTAGCCCTCCCATTGGATTGTAATCCAAGTCAGATTTCGAAATTTTATAAGTTTTAATTTTTCCCTCTGGTGTAAGGGCTTTTGGATCTAATTTGTTTAACAGATTTTCGACTGCCACTTTCATCTTCTGACTCTCAGCAATCTCTAGCATTTCTCGTCTCTGAGCGGATTGATTTGTAAAAAGGCTACAGCCTCCTAGGGACAAAGCCAGCAGCAATAGGAGCACTAATTTCAGTTTCTTGTATTTCATATTTGTCCTCTCACTTATATTATTCGTAATTATTTTCGAAAATAGCTCTTTTTTTTTAAAATAATTTTTTCCAGAATCCAAAAAACACACCCTACATGAACTGCACCCCAAAAGTTAGACAGAAAAAATCTAACTTTTGGGGTGTTTTATA